>Ga0209096_1000115_pt1 | contig 122988 bp, 120 predicted proteins | sample AD_UKC034_MetaG_FD_184407 | JGI IMG/M metagenome (GOLD analysis project Ga0209096, IMG submission 184407) | Active sludge microbial communities of municipal wastewater-treating anaerobic digesters from USA - AD_UKC034_MetaG (SPAdes) (version 2) | ecosystem: Engineered > Bioreactor > Anaerobic... | reverse complement strand
TGGTACTTGTTCCTTTCAAACTCAAGCTTTCGGGCAGCCTGACACTCTTTGTTACTGCAATACCGCTGCCTGAGATGTTTTAGCTTTCTGTTGGCAACGGTTTCTCTCCCGCAATGCCTGCATATAAAAGTGCGCATGGACGTGTTTTTTTACGTCTACGCATTTTCTCCACTTTTGGTGGCATCATTTTATTTCAGGAAGTGGTACCGGTTTGGTTCAGGGCGGAAACGCTGGTGAATTCAAAACCATCAATGATGCCCTGCTGGCGAGCTATGCCACAGCAAAGCATGCCATATTCAACACCTATGAAGGCTGGGCCAAAGCCGGAAAGGTTGTTAAGAAAAACTCAAGACCTTTCCTGATCTGGGGTCGCCCGGTGGAGAGAAGAGATGAATACGGAAAGACATATTCCTACTTTCCGGTACGCTATCTGTACTCCAATGCCCAGGTGGTTGATCAGGTTCAATCCTGACAGAACGCCCTTTCGCAGTGCGGCCATAACGGCCGCACCTTTTTTTTGTTCACAAACCTGATTGGAATTAATGATGCCGATCCCAGTTGGATCCACTCAATTGTAATCCATGATGGGGAAGGTCCGGGTAAAAAGCTTTTACGGGACAGATTTCGCCTCTCCTAAAGAAGTAACTGTGGTAAGTTTTTTTGGAAGTTTGTTCCCAGAACTCATTAAAATCTTTATGATCCGGATAGATATGTGATGAATGATCCACTGCATTGGGATGATGTGACTGAAAAAACCGGACGGTTTCTTTTCCTGCCGTATCATTATCAAGGTACAGATTTACTCTGGAATACCCGGCAATAATATCCGCTGCTTTCTTTGCAAACGAGACGGAATTAAGAATAATGGATGTGTTATTTGGGAAAGAGTTGAAGTAACAGGCAGCAGTCAGAAAATCGAATACGCCTTCAAAAATGTTGATTTGCTCCGGATCAGGTCCACGAACCGTGCTCAGGTATTTCGGACTCGTGGATCCCTTGAAGTACCGGCTGCGCAGTTCATATCCGCCTTTGTCATTTCTGAAGGCCAGCGCATAATAGGTTTTATCGGTGGAAATGATCCTGTATCTGACTTCCGACAAAAAGAAAACGGCTATCCGGTAAGGGATCTGTCGTTTGAACAGGTATTCTTTCAACCGGGTATCCTCAATAATTTTATTGGAGATGATCTTCAGGTTTCCTTCATTCCCTGTATCATCAGCGGATAAACGTGGATCATTTTTCATAGCAAGGTTATTTGTGATTAGAGGTTGACAAGTGTTACCTTCCAATATTTCCAGAGCTCCCCGCCAGTCTGTATGATGCAGGTGCATGACCAATTCAAGGATCGAGCCTCCGATGCCCAGCCCGTGGTCATACCAGAGGTTTTTGCGGTTATTGACATTGAAACTGGGATTCTTTTCGTTTCGCAGGGGTGAGAGGTAAAATAACTCTCGGTTATCTGTACATCTTACGGGACTGTGCCCAATGGAACTGAGATAATCCGCGATTTTAATACTTTTAGCTTCTTCTATCTGCATTTTATATTTGTGTATATCTGTAAATCATTACACTTTTTACACTTTTTGTCTTTATATGATTATATATCAACTATTTAAGCAGTGTAATTTCAGTGTAAATACCGTGTAAAAAGGGATAGTTACAGGACTTTTCATTTCTTGGTCTTTGCCAACCGTGTAAAAGATTACACTGATTTTACACGGTTTTCTTGTGTTTTTACACGGCATTGTCACTGCTATATAATTATATTTCAATAAGTTATCTTCAAAAGTGTAAAAAGTGTAGTTTTTTCAGGGATATATAGTATTATTTTTTATCCGGACGTTTTTAAAATGATTTCCTTTTTCCCCACTGCGTGTATAAAGGATCCTGGGTGAGTAGTTCTTCTCGATTTCATTTCGGAAACTGGCTTTCTTGAAGGGCTTATTGCCGGATTGAGCACAATATTCCGTGTAGCTTTCATACAGGTCCTGGTACACTTCATAGGTATTGCTTTCAATCGTGCACCGTTCACTGATGAATGCTACCACACTGTTGCATCCTTCCAGGTAATTGAAGATTTCTTCTTCAGAACTTGAAGGTAAGGTGAAGGCCTGATCATGGATCAGCTGTCCCAGGCCCTCCAGCAGCCAGTTAAAGATCCCGCTGATTTCTGCGTCCAGCTTTTTTAACAGGTCAGGATCGCAATGGTCGCCTTCAAAGCTTCGGTTGAATTTTAAAATGAAAATCCTTCTGAAGAATCCTTTCGAGGTATCAACGGTCTGGGGAAGATCGTTGGTGGCAAACAACAATTTGCAATAGGGTTGAAACTTGATGGGATTCTTAAATTTTGCATCTCCGGTCAATGTTTCACCGGTGATGATTCGTTTAAAAATCCCACTGGAAAAAGATCCTTTGTGGTCAATTTCACTGCAAAAATTTACCAGTTTGTTTTGCAGTTCGACAATGTAATTCTTATTGCTCAGCTGATTGAGTTCAATACTGGAATAGTTGTCCTCTCCCAGGATTTTTTCCATGACCTGTAGAATAATGCTTTTCCCATTGCTCCCTGTGCCAAGAAGTATCAAAGCTTTCTGAAAAGAAACCATTGAGGTCAGGCAGTACCCCAGGAACTCCTGGAGCAGTTTGATCTTATCCCTGCGATCGTGATCCGGTTCGAAGATTTCATTGACAAATTGAATCCAACGTTCGCACCTGGCTTCCGGATCAACCGTGACATTGATCCGGTTGGTGGAAAACATGCTCTTGGTCTCTTCAGAGTGAGGCACCAGTTTTCCTTCTTTTAGGTAGTAGATCCCATTCATGGTATTCAGTGCATACTCATGAAAATTGAGATTGATCTCATCTTCCGTCTTGTGCGTCATCAGTTTGAGAATATCCACGATATTGTTTACCCGGGCCTGGCGGTACTTTTTATCAAGAAGCTCCAGGATCTTTTTTTTAATGATCTCCAGTTCAATCGGCCGCCAGTAATGATCAATATAGGAATAAAAGGACTGATTATAGAAGAAGATATCCATCGAATCGATGATCTGTCTTGCTGCCGCCAGATCGTTTTTAGGTGTATCTATGCTATTCATCTGCTAGTTTTCGATTAGATGATTATTCTTCCGGAGAGCTTGCAATAGCTCCGATTTCTTGTATAGGATGCTTCGGCCGTTTTGATAATATGGCAACTTCTTTTGCTTTTTCCACTTTATTATTGTCGGCTCTGATATCTGCAGATATTTGGCTGCCTGACGCTGGGTCAATAAATCTTCTTCCAGGTTACTTCTCATGGTTGGATTCGTGTCTTTCACTTCTGAAAGGCATTCTTTGATAAGATCTTTGAACTCATTGATATTTAAGTTCATAAAAATTGATTTTACCATAGCAGATTATTTTTAAGTTGATTGAATTCTGCTGGCAAAGAAAAAGGTTGGTTTAAGCAAAAAAAATACAGCCTGTAATTGCAGGCTGTATTTATAAGAAAGCTATATGTATGATAAACCGATTCTTACGTGTTGATAAGTTAAAAGATCATAGATAATATTTCAAACTGATACCTATTAGTTTTTCCATTCTTGCTATGGATAGTTCCCTGGCATCTTCTCTATACCAGTACCTATCAAAGTTACTGTCCGTAAATCCTTGTTCACCAAACTCCTTTCTTAAAAACGATTTTATTTTCTTTTTCTGATTTTGTTTAAAGTATCCCCTGTTATTCAGATACCACATTAATGAAATCAGCAGGCTGCATTCTTCGTTCCATTTGATCGTATAAGCATTCTGAACCTTGAAATTATATTTAGGGAAGATAAAGTTCTCAAAAACAAAATCTTGTATACTTCCTTCTATGTCTAAAATTAACTTATCGCGTCCAGTGTTATAGTTTTTGTTTAACTCAGTAAGAATTTTTAGCAGACTCCCATGATCTCTTAAACATTCGATCTTTGCTGCAGACCTGAGATGATAGCCAGCACCATCCTGTTTTCCATTACTGTTCTGGATTATCATTTTCTTATCATTGATCCAGTCATAAATGGTTTCAATCTTTCCGGTATTGTATACATCATCTTTCCAGTAAGAATATCTTGCCTGTCTGATAACCAGGATCATAAAATGCTCAAAATCCGCCATGTTTGATTCGAAGTTTTCTCTGAAATGGAATTCTAGCAGTCTATCCAGTTGCGCATGATTGAAGTTCTGGATATGTCTAATCATGAAGAAGATGTATTTCTGAGCAAAATCTTTCCCTTGTTCAAACTCGTAAATTCTACCTGAAGTAGTATCCAGGTAGTATTTATATCTGGTTCCGACCGCATCATAATCGTACCTACTCATCTTTTTTACTTTTTCTTAGGTTTTTTCCTTTCTTTTTGGACTTCCTGGGCTTTTTATCAACCAGATCCCAGGTATTTTTCATCTGGTCAGCTTTAAACTGTTCAGTTATTTTAAGGTACTTATTTAGTGTACTATCCTTTTTATGCCCTACAATTTCCTTGATTACCTTGGGATTCATGTTTAACATGAGTGAGTTTGTTATAAAAGTCTTTCGGGCAACATGAGAAGTGATTAATTCATGTTTAGGATAGGTGTATTCTGTTGGTTGGTTGCCAGAGAATCTTACAATCTTGATCATTTCAGTGAATTTCGCTTCCTCGCAACACTTTTTAATATATTGATTTAATTTTTGTTGCGACATTTTAGGTAAAAGTCTGGCTGAGTCTTTTGGGTAGCGATCAATAATTTCCTGGGCGAATTTGTTGATCGGGATCATTTCCATACGTCTGGTCTTTTGTATAGATTTAATAATTTGACCGTTCTTAACATGATCCCTTGTCAACTGTAAGATATCTGAGATTCTAAGTCCCGTAAAACATCCAAAACAAAATATATCTCTTGCTTTCCGATAATTATTTTTTTCGAACGTAAAATCCTTGAGGGTCATAAGTTCTTCCAGAGTCAGAAATATTACCTCATTTTCCTTTTCAGTTGCTTTGAATTTAGAATAGAACTGGTTTTTATGATAACCCCTGTCCCCTGCCCAATTCATAAATGATTTCAGGGTAGAAATTATTTTTGCGAAATAATTATCAAGTATTTCCCTCTCTAAAAAGGCATAATTTCTTAGCTTATCATAAAACGTCAAATTGATCGTATTGAAGTCAATGTTAAATCCGGTAGCATCTTCGAAATCCTTCAAGAATGTCTTGGTGGTTGTATAGCCCTTTATAGTTCTTTCTGCCTTGGTCGATTTACTTGAATCTATATATTCCTGCAAGGCAGTGAAAAATGTTTTTTTGCCTGATTCCATTTGACCCACATTCTTGATCTGGTTCTTCAGGTAGGCATCAGAAAGCGAAATTCCATTTTCAATCGCATTGCTGATAGTGTCTTCGGCTATTTTCCGATAGGTCTTAATTCTCTTGTTTATTATTTGGTGAAAATTATCCGGTTCGTGCGCCGGATTTGGTAAAACCAACTGATTCTTTGCCCAGTATTTTGGTTTAATCATGAAACCAATATGAATAACCGAACGCTGATTGTTGTAGGTAATTCGCATGACAATGGGTTTTTCACCTTTCTTGTTCGGTTTTCCCGGTTTCAGATAAAAATGTACATTTGCAATCATCTCTTTGTGCAATAATGGATGAGAAGCAAACCTATAAAATAATAATGAGTATCCTGAATGAGTACCCAGAAAGTTATTAAATTTTATTTAACCGGATTTAAACAGGGTAATGTACATAATTAATTAGTACTGATTATTAGCATCTTAACGAAATATCATTTAACCTGATTTAAATAATAGTAAGTCCGGCTCCGGGTACAGATATTCCAAGAAGGCTGCCTCGCATTCAAGGCAGCCTTCTTTTTTGAACAGCTTCCTCTATCAAGACCACACGTGCGTGGATTCGCTCAATCCAATTTTTTTAATCCTTTTACAGATCGTTTGAATAAATTAATAGTACTTTTGTTTCGTATTTAGACGAAATACTAAATGAAATGGTTGTAAAACAAAATTATTTCTCCGAAGATCAGGTAAAACTGGCCCGTTTCAGCAAGGCCTTATCCAATCCGGTGAGGGTCTTCATCCTTGATTATCTCATCAGCAACATGGACAAATGCTGCTACAGCGGGGATATGGCTGAAAACCTTCCCATTGCGCGTTCTACTCTTTCAGAGCATCTGAAAGAACTTAAAAATGCAGGATTGATACAGGGTGAAATCAATCCTCCCTTCATTAAGTATTGCATTAACCGTGAAAACTGGGAGGAAATGAAACAATTACTGGTCAGATTTTTAAATCAATCCGCCGAAAATTCAGGTTCTAAAAAATGTTCAAAATAAAATTCTAATGGTTATGGAAATCAAAATCTTAGGGACGGGATGCCCCAAATGCAAAACACTTGACAAGACCGTCCGCGATCTGGTGGAAAAGGAACAGATCCAGGCGACGATCATTAAGGTGGAAGACATCATGGAGATCATGAGCTACGGGATCATGTCCACACCGGCCCTGGTGGTCAATGGAAAGGTTGAAATCAAAGGACGGGTTCCCTCGTATGAGGAGATCAAAGAAGTTTTAACAAAGTACCAATGACAAAAATTCAAGCTATGAAACAGTTATTGATGGCAACCATTGCCCTGATGATGGGCCTGGTTCATCTTTCCTGCAGTGGCCAGCCACAACAAAAGCCAAACACTTCCAGCAGCGAAGTAAAATCTCAGGTCGGCCTTTACTATTTCCATTTTGAAAGAAGGTGCAGTACCTGCATCTCGGTTGAAGAAAAGTCAAAGAAGGCTTTCGAGGAACTGTTCCCGGAGCAGGTCAAAGCCGGTGAATATTTCTTCAAAGGTGTTAACCTGGATGAAAAGAGCAGTGCCGAAATTGCCGATGAACTGGGCGTGGGAATGCAAACTCTGATGGTGGTGCATGGTGATACCAAAATTGATATCACCGGCGAGGGATTTATGTATGCCCACGATTACGACAAGCTGAAAGAAGAGATCAAAAAGGCGGTTGAAAAGGCATTAAAGGGATAAACCGATGGAATTCCTGCAAAATATACTCGATACTTCCCAATATGCGATCCTGACCGCTTTCATTCTGGGACTGATGACCGCCATCAGTCCCTGTCCCCTGGCCACGAATATTTCCGCTATCGGATTCATCAGCAGGGACCTGGAGGATCGCCGGAAGGTTTTTCTCAAGGGATTGGTCTATACCCTGGGCAGGGTAATTTCCTACACCGGTCTGGCAGTAATCATCTATTTGGGAGCCAGCAAAATAAACATAGCATCGGTATTCCAGGGCTGGGGCGAGAAACTGCTGGGACCCTTGCTGATCCTTATCGGATTGTTCATGCTGGATATCCTGAAAATCAAATTTCCCGGCTTCTCCCGACTTTCAGAAAAGATCGGCGGTAAAAGCAAGGGCAGCTACTGGAGCACGCTTTTACTTGGGATCATCTTCGCCCTTGCCTTTTGTCCCTACAGCGGGGTATTGTACTTTGTCATGCTCATCCCGATGACCGTTGCCAGCGCAAGCGGCCTTTACCTTCCGGCTGTCTTTGCCATAGCCACCGGTTTGCCTGTCATCCTCTTTGCCTGGCTGCTGGCTTATGCCGTCGGAAACGTCGGTAAAATCTACAATCGGATCAAGACATTTGAGATCTGGTTCAGAAGGATCGTGGCGGTTCTCTTTATTGGAGTTGGTCTGTACTATGTGATCATCATTTACTTTTAAAATTTTTTGACTTTTTATTTCGGATTTAATCGAAATGATTGATAAAAAAGGTTTTATGGAAAACAGAAAAGAATTAAAAATACTTTTTTGGATCGCTGTCATTTTCGGTGTTGCTTTTTTTCTTCCCCTTGAAAGCGTGCGGTTCAATACCGCCATAGATGCCACGCTCGACCTGGTGAAATGGTATGCCCGGGAGCATGTCATCCTTTGTCTGCTGCCCGCATTCTTTATTGCAGGAGTCATTGCAGTTTTTGTCAGCCAGGGTTCTGTGCTGCGCTATTTTGGCGCCAATGCCAAAAAGTGGCTTGCTTACACTGTCGCATCACTCTCCGGAACAATATTGGCGGTCTGCTCCTGCACGATCTTACCGCTTTTTTCAAGTATCCATAAGCGGGGTGCAGGTTTGGGACCAGCAATCGCTTTTTTGTATTCCGGCCCGGCCATTAACATACTTGCAATCATTCTAACCGCTAAAATTCTCGGTTTTGATATGGGTCTTGCCCGCGTCATCGGGGCAGTTTCATTCAGTGTCATCATCGGGATCATCATGTCGCTGATCTATCATAAGGAGGAAAAAATAAAAAGGGAGGAGCAGATGAACATTGCGCTTCCCCCTGAAAAAAGGCCGATGTGGCAGACTTCCTTCCACTTTTTCACCCTGGTCCTCATCCTGGTGTTTGCCAACTGGGGCAGACCTTCCGGTGATGACGCATCCAGCTTCTGGTATTACCTCTGGGCCTATAAGTGGTATATCACCGGATTCTTCAGCCTGATGCTGGTCTATTCCCTGATCGCTATCCTCAGGATCAAATGGCAATGGGTCATTTCAGCGGTTTTTATCACAGCCCTTTCCATCTGGTTATCTTCCACATTTATTGAGAATCCAAAACTGGTTCCCCTGGTCCCCATGTTAGTGGGAATCATTGCCCTGAGCATCATGACTCTGTTTGATAAAAGAGATGACGAAAACAGGGAATGGGCCTTATCTGCCTGGGGCTTTGCCAAGCAGATCATGCCATTGCTTGGGATTGGGATCGTTACCGCCGGTTTTCTGCTGGGCTCCACCCACGATGATACGGCCATTGCTGGCATCATTCCCAATGAATGGGTACAATGGCTGGTGGGAGGAAATTCGGGGCTTTCCAATTTCTTTGCCTCTATTGTAGGAGCATTTATGTATTTTGCCACCCTGACCGAAGTTCCGATCGTGCAGGGGCTGATCGGCGCAGGAATGGGCAAAGGGCCGGCGCTGGCTCTGTTGCTGGCCGGACCTTCCTTATCGTTGCCCAACATGCTGGTCATCCGTGGAGTGATCGGAACGCAAAAAACCATTGTCTATTCAGGTCTTGTGATCCTTATGGCCACATTGTCCGGAATGCTTTATGGAGCCATTTGATAGTCGGAAAAAATGTCAACTTACTTGCACCAGCACTATCCTTTTATACCTTAAAAATACGTATCAATTGGCTTTGAAGATTTTAGATGACTTTGACACTGGTAAATCATAATCTGATGCAATGAAAAAGACATGGGTTTTTAGTATTCCTTTAATCGTCATCGTTTGCCTGGTTGTGGCAAGTTATGTTCAGTTTCATACGGGAAAACCTGAGCAACTTCTGCTTCATATATCTGCACCCGACGTATCCCTTTCAGGCGTTTGCCCCCCATTCTTTTTGCTAACGGAGGAAGGCGATACGATCAATCCCAAGACGGGAAAGAACTCCGATAAGCCTTACTCCCCGAAACAGACCTGCGGGAAATGCCACGATTATGACCTGATCACGCAGGGTTTCCATTTTCAGCAGGGAAAGGATGAGCAGCCCACCGAAATGCTGAAAGAAAGGGTGCAGTGGGCCTCCTCGCCGGGCAACTACGGGGGTTCATGGTGCTCCCCTGCTCCGCTTTACAATTATTTGTCAGCCAAAACCAATGAACATACCACCTTCCTGGACATGACCTCGTACGATTTTGTAATGTTATGCGGCGTGTGCCACCCGGGCGGCGGTCCCCTGGAATATGACCGAGACAACCTGCGCTATGACCTGGCAATGATCAACCCTGAAAAGAAGTTCGAATCCGGTGGCACCAATGACCTGGACGGGGATTATTACAAGGCCAGATGGGAGGAAAGCGGGGTCATCGAAGCCGACTGTTTTCTCTGCCATTTGCCGGAATATGATAACACAGAACGTGTCCGGCAGATCACCAGCCTCAATTACCGGTATGCAGCACTGGCTGGTTCGGGTTTTGGCATTGTTACAGGCTCGGTGGCAGCCGGTCAGCCGGTAGCGGTGTCGTACCACCAGGAGATGTTCAATGCCAATGGAACGGTTGAACCACATATCGTAAAAGAACCGCGCACCGAAACGTGCCTGTGGTGCCATGCAAAGCCGGGTTACAAGAAACGCGGTGCCAATTTCATGGATCGCACGGATGTGCACCTGCGAGCGGGAATGAAATGCGTTGACTGCCACCCCGCCGGCAGCATGGCCGAGGATGAGCGGATAAAAGGAAAGGAGGTCCATCAGTTTGGCAAGGGGGACGATCCGGGTGGGCACGTTCGGGACGACCTGGACAATACGCTGCGCGAATGCACTGATTGCCACAACACCGGGTATCTTGGGGCGCCCATTGCAAAACACAGCTGGCTGCCTCCGCTCCATCTCGACAAAATGGCCTGCCAGGCCTGCCATATTCCGGAACGTACGGTAAAATCGGCTCATTATGTAGCGAGCGATGTGTTCAACCCTGGTACAAAAATCCCAAGCAAGGGCAAATACCTGTGGACCTTTTACGGACCTGATATGAACTACTGGAACCACTATGGTGACCTCGAAATGATGGGCTATGAGGATAAACCGACTTTCACCTTCAAGCCGGAACTGGTCAGGTATCAGGGTAAAATTTATCCAATGAACCGCGTCCATTCTTCCTGGCCGGGCATCCTTATTGAAGGTAAAGGGGGGCTTATGCAACCCCGAATGAGCGATGTATATAAAATGTGGGACGCCCACCGCAAGGATGCTTACAACTATCCTGAATTGTCCAGGATAACGGATGATTCAGGGGATGGTGTGGTTGAGGTGAACAGGCCCGAAGAAATTGATGCACTGATCACATCCGTTTCAGAGATGCTGAAAAGCATTAAATATCCTTTGGAAGGCAAGCGTGTGGTCTGGGTCATGAACAACAGGGTGTACCGGTCCGGCAACGATTCCTATCTAATGGATATGGAACCCTGGGAAGCTTCACCCTATGGTAACGTACATAAATACAGCCATGATGTGATGCCCGCCAACGCAGCTTACGGTACGAACGGCTGTACGGATTGCCACAGTTACGGCAGCCACTTCTTCACGGCCCAGGTATTACTTACCCCTTTCGATGAGAATGGCAAAATGGTCACACAAGCTCAGTATAATACCCTGGGACTGTCCGCTTTCCGCACGCATCTGGGCATTATACGGGAATCTTTTGCAAAACCAATCCTGTATGTGCTGCTGATCGTTGCGCTCGTCTTACTGTTCATCCATCTCATCCGAACGTACGCAAAAGATCACCTTACTGAATTTTGGATGAACATAACCAGCCTGATCATGGCGGTGGGACTGGCGATGATGTTCATCCTGATATTCCTCAATAAGGAATTATCCCTTTATATGCTCCCGGAGCGGCTACAGCTCGACGGAAATCATTTTATCGTCGGGCTGTTTATCATTGCCCTGCTGGTATCATTGCTGCTGTTGCGGATAAATCGATCAGAACCTCCCATTAATTACCGGGTTCTTCTCACCAGGGGATTGAATGGCTTCTGCGTCGTTACCCTGCTAATGACTCTGCTTAGTGGATTCATGATGCTGGTCAACCTAAACTGGATCTTTTATTCCTTTTTTGATCTCAGTCTCATTTTAGTGCTGATAGCCATTATTCTGATGGTGATGGAGAGGATGCTAAGCAGAAAGCCCACTGTAAGTCTTCATTACCTTCACCAAGCACCATGAAATTGTCAATTCACAAATCAAAAATTAGCTAAGTATGAGAATCCTGATAGTGTGTACGGGAAACAGTTGCCGCAGCCAGATGGCGGAAGGTTTCCTGAAGTCATTTGACAAAAACCTGCAGGTTTTTTCGGCGGGAACGAACCCGGCACGGAAAGTCAATCCCTTTACCATCACGGTCATGTCGGAGATGTGCATTGATCTGACGGGCAATCATCCAAAAAATGCCGATGAATTTACCTCACTGGAATTTGATTATGTCATTACGGTCTGTGATGGTGCCCGGGAAACCTGTCCCGTGTTTACGGGAAAGGTGGGCAAACGGCTGCACATCGGATTTGAAGATCCGGCAGAGTTTATTGGAACGGCAGAAGAAACCCTGCAGAAATACAGGCAGGTCCGTGATGAGATCCAACGGGATTTCAGGGCATTTTATGATTCAATGACTGCCAAGCAGTTAGATTTTAGCAGAAAGTAACTCCAAACGAAAAAGCCATGCCTTCAAAACCGAGATTGAAATTCCTTGACCGGTACCTGACATTGTGGATATTCCTTGCCATGTTCGCAGGGGTTTTTCTCGGATGGGCCTTCCCTTCAGTTGCCGGATTCTGGAACAGTATGTCGAGCGGTACCACCAATATTCCCATCGCCATCGGATTGATCGTGATGATGTATCCACCCATGGCAAAGGTCAAATACGAAGAGTTGGGCGATGTCTTCAGGAATACCAAAGTTCTTGGATTATCACTGGTTCAGAACTGGATCATCGGCCCGATACTTATGTTCCTTTTGGCAAGAGTCTTTCTGAGGTTCAATGTCGATTACATGTACGGGCTTATCCTGATCGGACTGGCCCGGTGCATTGCCATGGTCATCGTATGGAACGACCTGGCCAAAGGGGACAGGCAGTATGCTGCCGGGCTGGTGGCTTTTAACTCCATTTTCCAGGTGCTGTTCTTTTCCGTTTATGCCTATTTCTTCATTGCCATACTGCCCGGATGGTTCGGGTTGCCGGTGAATGAAGCCGTTTCACAGATCACCATCGGCCAGATCGCAAAAAGTGTTTTTATCTACCTGGGGATCCCGTGCATCACCGGATTCCTGACCCGGTTCATTTTAATGCGGATTAAAAGCAAACAATGGTACGAGACCAACTTTGTACCCAAAATCAGTCCCCTTACCCTCATTGCCCTTTTGTTGACCATCCTGGTCATGTTCTCCCTCAAAGGAGAATACATTGTCAGGATCCCGCTGGATGTTGTCCGGATTGCCATCCCGCTGGTCATTTATTTTGTGGTGATGTTCCTTGTTTCCTTCTATATGAGCAGGAAAGCGGGGGCCACGTATGAGCAATCCACCACCCTGTCGTTCACGGCAGCCAGCAATAACTTTGAACTGGCCATTGCGGTGGCCATCGCGGTATTCGGGATCAACTCGGGTGAAGCCTTTGCAGCAGTTATTGGTCCCCTGGTGGAGGTGCCTGTTATGATTGCGCTGGTGAATGTGGCCTTCTGGTTCCGGAAGGCCTATTTTAAGATGGCACCCTGAATTTTTCTTCCGAATTAAAAAAAAAATAATTAGTGAGCAAATGTTCGTTATATTTGTAGCGAACTATTGCTCATTAAGTCATGTCACCAAGGCTCAAACGCATAAGAAAAGTAGTAAATCCCCCGATAATCAAGGGCTTTAAACCCTATGGCCCTGAAACGGGTAACAGGAAGCCTGAGCCGGTTTACCTGTTATATGAGGAGTACGAAGCGTTACGATTGTGTGACTATGATGGAGACAATCATCATCATGCTTCACTTGTCATGGGAATTTCCCGCCCGACCTACACACGGATCTATGCATCGGCACGCGAAAAAATTGCCAGGGCATTTGTTGAGGGAAGGCCGATCACCATTGAAGGAGGAAAGGTCTATTTTGATAGTGATTGGTACCAGTGTAATCAGTGCTGCTGCCATTTCAATCATCCTGAACGAATGACAAAAGTGGAGCGCTGTCCCCTGTGCGGCAGCCGGGAGTTTGCAGGTTATGAATGGGAGGAACCTTTGATGGATGCTGACCCGGACCAGGGTTGGGATCATTGCATCTGTCCCGGATGCGGACATCTGCAGGAGCATATTCCGGGGATGCCCTGCAACCAGCAGATTTGTCCGAAGTGTGGCGCGCCGATGAAAAGAAATAGCGCCCAGAATTGCAGAACCTATAAACACGAATAATATGAAAGTTGCCATCACATCACAGGGAAATTCCCTGGATTCATTCATTGATCAGCGGTTTGGCCGCTGCGCTTACTTTGTTGTTTACGATACGGAAACCAAGGCCATGGAATTCATTCCAAACCCCAACCTTGAGGTGGAAAATGGAGCGGGGCCGGCATCCGTTCAGCTCATTGCATCACGCAATGTCAGTAAGGTCATCTCAGGAGAGTTTGGAATGAAAATCAAACCATTGCTGGACAGCCTGAAAATACAGATGATCGTTATGAAAGATCCGGGAAAAACCATCGATGGGATCATCGAAATGTTAAATCATTAAAAAGGAGGTTATTATGCCAGGTTTTGATCGTACAGGTCCTGAAGGGCAGGGTCCCATGTCAGGCCGCAAAATGGGCCGTTGCACGAATTATGGCAAGGGCCGGAAAAAACAAACCACATCCGACGACGAAATCAAAAAGGATGAAGATCTTCCTGAAAATCCTGCAGGAAAAGGGTTGGGACAGGGACGCGGAAAGGGTGGAAGAGGACGCGGTATGGGAAGACAGAATCGTTCCAGGGGCGGAAATTAATGGATTAAAAAAACGAATGATATGAATAAACGAATAGCCATTCCATTGGAAAGTGGGGTGTTATGCGCCCATTTCGGACATTGTGAAACATTTGCGATCGTGAATGTTGAAAACGATAGCATAACGGAAGTGAAGGAGGTCATTCCCCCTGAGCATGTACCGGGTCTCTATCCACGATGGATAGCGCAGTTCGGGGTCACCGATGTCATCGCCGGAGGCATGGGGCAACAGGCGATCATGCTTTTCAATCAGCAGAAGATCAATGCATTCGTAGGTGCCCCCATCAAACCAGCCAGGGAACTTGTTGAGGACTTCCTGGCCAATAAGTTACGCCTGAGTGCCAATTATTGCGATCACGGCCCTCATCACGAACATGGCAATCACGGAGACTAAACTACATCAATACCATGGAAAAAATCAAAATCGGGATCATCATTTGTGATCGCTATCACACATGCGCCGGCGGAAAATGCTTCAGGGCATTTCGCGACCGGGAGGGAGCCTTTTCCATCTATAAGGACCAGGAGGCAGAGATTGCAGCCTATACAACCTGTGGAGGATGCCCCGGTGGAAACATTGAGTATGCACCCGCGGAGATGAAAAAAAACGGGGTGACCCATGTTCATCTCGCCACTGGTTTGCTGGTAGGTTATCCACCCTGTCCCCGCATCGAACATTTTAAAAAATTCATCAACGAAAAATATGGATTAAAGGTCATCTACGGAACCCATCCCATCCCGCAGAAATATTTCCTTACGCACAGCAAGTTGCGCACCTGGGAAAACAAATTCTGGAAGGAGGCCATCCGGGATACGCTGACCGATGAGCAGATGAGACTCAGTTATGACTAATACGGCACACATTAAAATTGCGATTGCCAGCGGGAAAGGGGGTACCGGAAAAACGTTGATCGCGACCAACCTGTTCCATTCCCTTTATAGTAAAGGGGTGCCGGTTACGTTGATTGACTGCGATGCAGAGGAACCCAATGCAAAACTGTTTTTTCAGGGTGACCTGATTAAATCTGTGCCTGTCACCCAGAAAATACCGGTCATCGACACAGACAGGTGCACATTCTGTGGCAGATGCCACGCGTACTGCGTCTACAATGCCATTTTTATCCTGCCTCCCATGAACGTCATCCGGGTCATCGAAGACCTCTGTCACGGCTGTGGAGCCTGCATGGTGGCCTGCCAGGATGAAGCCATCATCGAAAAAGACGTTTCGCTGGGAACCATCACTTGCTATCAGATCAATTCCCTGGCAAGGCTGGTGGAAGGGCGCACGGACATTGGTGTATTTTCGCCGGTTCCCGTAATTAAGGCAGCACTGAAGGAAAGCCGTTCCAATCAAATCACCATTATGGATGCACCTCCCGGCACATCCTGCCCGTTCATTCAAACGGTGGTAAAAGCCGACTTCGTCCTCCTGGTCACTGAACCTACCCCTTTTGGCTTGAGCGACCTGAAACAATCCGTGGAAACCCTTCGGACGATGAACAAAACCTTCGGTGTCATTGTCAACCGTGCTGGGATTGGAAACCGGGACGTATATGATTATCTTCAGCATGAGGACATCCCCCTGCTGCTCGAAATCCCCTATGATGAAAAAATTGCACGTCTTTATTCTTCAGGGAAACTGGTGGCCCAAACGAAGAGTGAATGGCAGGATCAGTTGCTTGATGTGGTGGATCATATAAAAGCACATTATGGAAATAGCGGTCATCAGTGGTAAGGGAGGAACGGGAAAATCAAGCCTGGTTGCTTCTTTTGCAACCCTCAGCGAACGATTGGTGCTGGTCGACTGCGATGTTGACGCGGCCAATCTTTACATCCTGTTCAATCCCCTGCATGAGGAAGTCCGCGAATACGTGGGCAGTCAAAAAGCGGTCATCGACTATGATGTGTGCACCCATTGTGGCCTCTGCCTCCAATACTGTCGCTTCGATGCCATCTCGGTCATCCAGGGGAGCGTTAAAATTTCGGATACGTACTGCGATGGATGCTTCCTATGCTCGCGCATCTGCCCCGAACATGCCATTACCATGGTTAAAAACGATCAAAGCCGTATGTATGCCGGAGAGTTCCGAAATGGCATCATGGTCTACGGACGGCTGGCTCCCGGTGAGGAAAACTCGGGTAAAATGGTAAACGAGCTACGCGACCGGGCAAAACAGGCAGCCAAACACCATTCGATCGAAACCATTCTGCTTGACGGACCGCCCGGAATCGGTTGCCCGGTCATTTCCACGATAACCGGAGTGGATGCGGTAGTAATTGTCACCGAACCAACCCTTTCGGCACTGCACGACCTGGAACGGACGCTGGGCATCGCCGGAAAATTCAAGCTGAGGGCCTGGGTGGTGATCAATAAATACGACATAAATCCGGATATTTGTACCAGGATCAACCAGTATTGCAAAAGCAAAAAGGTGGTGGTAGCAGGGAACCTCCCCTTTGATCCACAGGTAGTTGATGCCATGGTAAATTGTAAAAGCATGATCGAATGGGCCCCTGACTCTGTTGTAAGCCGGGAAATCAGAAATATATGGAAAGTGATTCATTCATAGTTCAGGTTATCGTTTCATCACAGTATAAAAGATAGGATCTGTGCAAGCCAGTATGTCCCCATAAGGAAACATACTGGCTTGCACCTCCTAAGGAAAACAAAACTCAAACCTGAACAGAACAAATACGATTCGGGAACAAAAATTCAGAATTATTAATACCATTAATTAAAAAATAAAATGAAAAAAGGTGCTTTTACATTATTGATCACTCCCTTTAAAAGTGATTATTCCATCGACGAAAAAACCCTTCGTCAGCTCGTGCAGCGGCAAGTCAATTCGGATATCGATGGCATTGCTCCGCTGGGCGTCACAGGAGAAAATCCCCTGCTGACTGACGATGAGGTTAAACAGGTACTGAAAATTGTTGTGGAGGAAGTCAATGGAAAAATACCGGTCATGCCGGATATCAGTCTTCCTGGAACCCGCCAATCCATCGATCGGGCAAAAATGTATGCAGATACAGGTGCGGATTATGCAGTTGCTTATTCCCCGTTTCTCGTATTGCCCACAGCCTATGCGCTGCTTAAGTATTTCGAACAACTGGCAGATGCCTCACCCATCCCTGTTATTTTACATAATTCAAAAAATCGCACAGGCGTGGAACTTACTCCTGAAATGACAGCGCAGCTTGCCAAACATCCCAATATCGTAGGAACAAAGGATGGGAATAAGATGATCGATCATCTGGCCAAGATTGTATATCTGACCCGAAATGACGATTTTCTGGTATTCACAGGCAAAGATACCACTGCCTACCCGCTGGTCGCCTTTGGGGGAGCTGGCAGCTTTTCTGTCGCCGGTAATATTGTTCCTGATGTCATGGCCCAAATGATCCACCATGCGCTGGAGGGGAACCATGAAAAGGCAACAGAGCTCCATACGGAGTATTATCCTTTGTTTGAGGCCTGCAGGTTTGAAACCAATCCGATGGGGGCAAAAAAAGCATTGGAGCTCATGGGACTCATCGGCGGAGCCTTACGTCCCCCGATGACTGGCTTAAATGAATCCAATACGGTAATCATGGCTTCTATTTTGAAAGAAAAAGGCCTCATATGAGGCGACAGCCGGTTTTATATTGCATCACTCTTATTACAGATTATTAATTAACGATACTGTTTATGAAGACAAAAGACAAAGGGTTCAATACCAAACTAATTCATGCCGGGGCATTTGAAGATGAATTCGGTAGTGCCACCGTACCCATTTACCAGACATCAACCTTTCAATTTAAAAATGCCCAGCACGGGGCCGATTGTTTTTCGGGAAAAAGCGATGGTTATATCTATACACGGATTGCCAATCCCACGATCCGGGCTTTTGAACGTAACATCGCCGAACTGGAGAACGGCTATGACGGCATTGCCACCAGCTCGGGAATGGGAGCCATTAATTGCGTCTTTATGGCCCTGCTCGGAGCCGGAAGCCATATTGTCAGCACCGGTGCCGTTTACGGTCCGGTCAGAGGTGTTCTGGAAAAGGACTATTCGCGCTTTGGTGTTGAAATGACCTTTATCAACACATCGAACCTGGATCTTATAAAAGCAGCCATAAAACCCAATACCAGGGTGCTCTATATCGAAACCCCTGCCAATCCCACGATGGATATCACCGACATTGCAGCCTGTTCCAGGATAGCCAGGGAACACCGGTTGATCCTGGTCGTGGATAACACGTTCAGCTCCCCTTACCTGCAAAAACCCCTCGAACTTGGTGCCGACATCGTGCTGCATTCCATTACCAAGTTCATCAATGGTCACGCGGACATTGTTGGCGGGGTCGTCGTTGCCGGGGACCAGGCGCTCTATGAAAAGATCCGCCATTCGATGGTTTACCTGGGTTGTAACATGGATCCCACGCAGGCGTTCATGGTGTTGCGCGGTGTGAAGACCCTGGGTATCCGCATCGACCGGGCCCAGGAGAATGCCATCAAGGTTGCTGAATTCCTGCAATCGCATCCGAAAGTCGCCTGGATCAATTACCCAGGTCTTTCCTCCCACCCTCAGCATGAACTGGCGCTGAAACAGATGAAAGGACCTGGCTCCATGATGAGCTTCGGACTGAAAGGAGGATATGAGGCCGGAAGAAAACTGATGGACAACGTACATCTGGCCCTGCTGGCCGTCTCGCTGGGCGGGGTGGAAACACTCATCCAGCATCCGGCATCCATGACACACGCAGGCGTCAGCAGGGAAAATAAAATTGCCGCCGGCATTACAGATGACCTGGTCAGGTTGTCGGTTGGCATTGAAGACATGAAAGATATTATTGACGACCTGGAAAAAGGACTGGTAAACGTTTAGAATGAATGATTCTGTAAGCTTATGCCTCATTTTTCTTTAATATTCTCCAGTGGCTGGTCTGTTCCAGTTTGCCTTTGCCTCTTGGTCTTTCATTTACAGGGCAATGGACAATGTGTCATTCAGGGTGGCGTTCTGGACAGTGAAACGAAATCCCCCCTCCTTGGTGCTGCCATTCTCCTGAAGTCCAGTGAAAGAGGCACAGTGACCGACCCCTGGGGAAAATTCATTCTGGATGGAATCAAACCTGGCGCATATGTACTGGAGATCAAGCATATGGGTTATTTTGCCCATACTCATAAAATCACGTTGCAGCAGGGGGATACAACCCATCTGGAGATCCTTCTCAAACCGGAGATCAAAACACTCGAAGGCATAGAGGTCAGAGGACTTTATGATGACCCTTCTTCTATGAAGGTACCCTATGTCCGGTCGACAGTCCATCAAAATCAAATCATCCAGTCTTCTGTCACCGACATCGGCACTTACATACGCAGTGTTCCAAATGTTTCCGGCATACGCAAGGGTGGCTCGACCGTTGATCCGGTTATCCGTGGATTTAAATACAGCCAGCTGAACGTTCAGGTTGACGATGGCCAGAAAATAGAAGGCGGTTGCCCCAACCGAATGGATCCGGCGGCCTCCCATATTGATCTTGAGGACCTTCGGAGCCTGGAGATCCTGAAAGGGCCGTATGCCTTCCGCTATGGTCCTTCCTTTGGGGGAATCATCAACCTCAGGACGCATAAACCCGGCTTCAGTGAACGGTTTTCCATTGACGGATCTGCTTTGATCGGATATACGAGTAATCCGTCCGGGGCAAGAGAGCACCTGATCCTGAATGGCGCCAACCGGCTGGTGAATTTCAGCCTGTCGGGAAATAACAAGCAAAATGGAGATTATGTGGACGGAAACGGGAACCGGGTGAAGGCAGAAAGCAAAAAATACAATGTTAAGGGGCAATTCGGCATCACACCGGGAAAACAACATAAATTGCTGTTTTCTTACCTCTACTCTATGGGACAGGATGTTGCCTTCCCGGCATTACCGATGGATATGCGGGAAGATAAAACAAAGCTGATGTCGCTGGATTATACCTGGGATCATCCTTCAGAACTGGCCTTGCCTGTAAAGGTAAAACTTTACCGTTCGGATGTGAAGCATACCATGGACAATAAGGACAGGCCCAATTCAGATACCGTAGTGGCAGTGACCATCGTCCAGGCTTTTAATACCGGTGGCAGGCTGGAAGGAGGTTTTAACAACGGAAACTATAATCTGCTGATGGGCGTTGACTTTGAGCATATCACCAAAGACGGTGACCGCGTCAAAACCCTCATCATGCAACCGACCATGCCATCCCATACGGAACAGATATGGAACAATGCGGTCATCGCCAATCTGGGATTCTTTGCTGAGTTTCGCAAATCCCTCACACCATTTGATGTCATAGCATCAGCACGTCTTGATTTGAACCAGGCCAATTCCGACGATATCACGTTTGAGAAAATGGGTACGGTCATTTATTTTAACGACAATAATGAATCAAAATACGTTAATTTCAGTGCCAGTGGCGGATTTGAGTGCTGGATAAATCCAACCCTTTCCCTTAGCCTTACACTGGGAAGGGGGATCAGAAGTCCTGACATGACCGAGCGGTTCATCACCCTCTTGCCTGTAGGGTACGACAATTACGACTACCTTGGCAATCCATCGCTGAAACCGGAAGCCAATAACCAGGTTGATCTCACAGCCCGGTTCAAGGATCCGAACATCGGAAATTTTGAAGTCAACGGATTTTATTCCCTGGTGACCGATTATATTACGGGGAAGATTGTCCCGCCGGTTGAACAAAAACCGGCTACCAGCGGCGTGATCGGTGTCAAGAAGTTCTATAATGCCGATAGGGCCCGTTTCAGAGGCTTTGAACTCACTTATGCGTCCACACCTTCCAGTGAATGGTATATTCATTTTATCGCAGCCTATACCCGTGCCACCATTAACGAGGCAGTTCGGCATATCATCAGTGATCAGGGGGAGGTTTCCGGCACAGAGACCATAAACAATGATCCATTATCCGAGATTCCTCCTTTTGAATCCACCCTTGTTATTGGATATAAATTCTTACAGGGGAGGCTGTTACCAAAAATAAAAGGCCGGATCGCAGCCCATCAGAACCATGTTTCAAAGGCATTTTATGAGCAGACCACTCCTGGCTTTTTCGTTGCAGGATTCTCCTGCTCCTATTATCATAATGCTCATTTTACCATCACAGGCGGTGTCGATAATATTTTCGATAAGGCCTATTATGAGCATTTGAGCCGAAGAATTATCGGCAACACCTATGACCTTTATGAACCGGGGAGAAACTTTTATGTAAATTTAATATTCAGTATATAGTATTGATGACTTATGATGAATTTAATTCGCCATCTGCTGGTGTTATCCATACTGGCGATCATTCCGCTGATCTCATGCAACAAGGCCATACAGGAAGTCACGATCACTTACAGCATCACTGATTCCGATTCCGGATTTGATGTGCGTTATCGAAATGATGAGGGGAATGTGGTTTTCGAAAAAGTTTCAACGGATAGTGAATCAGATGTCTGGAAGTATACATTTGAGGCGGATCCGGGAGAGATCCTTTTTATTTCAGCCAATTATTATGACGTAAATTCGAAAATCAAGGTACGGATCATGTTGGATGGCAAAATCTTCAGGGAAGCTTCAAGCCGGTATGATACCTCGAATTTTGTGGTCGTGTCGGGGACGGTGCCGTACTAGAGAGGAGAGAGGAGAAAGGAGAGAGGAGAGAGGAGAGAGGAGAGAGGAGAAAGGAGAGAGGAGAAAGGCATAATGATTATGAAAAGGAAACGTTAGATGAGTATGAGGAATCTTTTTATCGTGATGGTATGGGTAGTGGTTTCCATGATGTGGGCTTGTGGCGGCGATGAACCTGAGCCGGAGCCCACGGACCATGGCAAGATCATAGTTACATTCCATCACCAGGTTGCCGGCGAGCTGCTTGTCATTGACACCATGATCTACACAAACGCTGCGGGCAATCACTACCTGATCACCGAGGTTCAGTATTTCATTTCCGATGTGATCTTCCATCAGTCCGATGGTTCTCATTTTCTGATCGATGACTGGGAAGACATGCATTATGTGGATCATGATCTTCCTTCGACCATGACGTGGGAGGTTTTCGACAAGATCCCACCGGGTTCTTACGATTCCATATCCTTTATGTTTGGAATCAGCCCTGAAAAAAATATTTCCCTGATGTTTGTAAATCCTCCCGAAAGGGACATGTTCTGGCCGGATGTGCTGGGGGGAGGCTATCATTATCTGAAACTAAACGGGAAATGGCTTAACGACGGTATGGCACAAAACGTCCCGTTCGAATTTCACCTGGGTATCGGACAGATCTATTCCGGGGATACAATCAATGTGAACGACATTACCGGATTTGTGCACAATAATTTCCGGGTGACATTGCCCGGATCCTCCTTTCAGATGGCAGCCGGAGATACGCTGCATGCAGCCGTCAGCATGAACATTGAGCATTGGTTCACTGATCCCCATCCCATCGACCTTTCTACGTTCCCTTTTAATATCATGCAATGCCAGGAATGCATGCGGATAGGATGTGAGAACGGAAAGGAAGGAGTGTTCACGATTTTAATATCAAAGAGCAAAACTCAAAAATCAAATGTGAAAATTAACTTTTGAGTTTTGCTTTTTGCTCTTTGCTCTTTGATTTTAGTGTATGAATCGACTGCTTTCTATATTTCTTTTTATTGTTAGTTGCCAGTTGTTCCTGGTATCGTGCCAGCGTGAGGAGGAGGTAGACTATCAACCCACCCCCTATTTCTTCGACATCCCGATGTTTTATCCCACAAAATTGAATATCCCCGATGACAATCCCATGACGGTGGAAGGGATCGAGCTGGGCAGATACCTGTTCTACGACGGCCGCATGTCAGGACGGACCGATCCGGATTCGATGATGAGCTGTGCAACCTGCCATCTTCAGTCCAACTCGTTCGAGTGTGGCATCGATCACCCGAAGTATACCGGTGGAACGACATTCGGATTATCAGGAAAGCAGACACCCCATTATATGCTTCCCTTGATCAACCTGGTATGGAACGATAACGGATATTTATGGAACGGGCTGATTTCGAAGGAAAACCCGTCCCCCTTGCAACAGAACCTGGAAGCACTGGTCTGGATGGGGATTGTGGCTCCCCATGAGATGGCGGGCGACACCAACCGCACCAAAGCACTGATCCGGAGCGTGAAGGGATATCCGGAGCTTTTCGCAAAAGCATTCGGCTCAGAAGATGTGACGGTAGACCGTATGAGCAAGGCCATTGCTCAATTCATCCGCACGTTCGTATCGAAAGATTGCAAGTTTGATCGCTATATGAGGGGAGAGGAGCAGCTGACCGAATCTGAATTATCGGGTTATATTCTCTTTACTACGGAAGAAGGGGCTGACTGTTTTCACTGCCACGGCGGCTTTGGCAATCCCCTGTGGACAACGAATCTTTACTACAATAACGGCAAGGATTCCCTTTTCACGGGCGAATTTGAGGATCCGCGCGACCGGTATCACATCACCGGTAATCTATCCGACCTGGGCGCCTACAAAGCGCCCACGCTCCGCAATATTGCCCTGACAGCACCCTATATGCATGATGGCCGTTATAAGACGCTTGACGAGGTCATCGATTTTTACTCGCACTATCTTGTCTGGTCACCTAACATTGACCCGCTGATGCATCATATCGCACGGGGAGGGGTGCAACTTACCCCCAAAGAGAAAGCGGACCTGAAGTCCTTCCTGATGACACTGACCGATACGGTTTTCATACACAATCCGGCCTTTTCCGACCCAAATGGACCATAAAAATACCCCTAGTGGAAATGCTTCGATCCCAACCTGTACTCGATAATCTTAAAAAAAATAAAACAAATGAATATCTGGCTTGAGGTTACCAGTTTGATTATACCCGGAATTAATGACGATTTGAAAGAAATTAGAGATATGGCAAATTTTGTAGCTGTTGAACTGGGGGCGGATGTACCCTGGCATATCAGCAGTTTTTTCTCCGCCTATAAAATGAAGGAAGTACCTGCAACACCATTAAAAACCTTACGGGCAGCTAAGGAAACTGGCATAGAAGCCGGCCTTAATTATGTTTATACCGGGAATACTGCAAATACGGGTGATATGTGTGCATATGGTGAAAATTATGCCTGCCCTTATATTGATCCGGGAAACTGGCTCGACGTACCGGTGCGTGCCGGCGAGAAAAACTATATAATTGGGAAATAGTAATTTAGCATAAAAAAAGACTATTGCCAAAGAATTCGATATTTACAATATTAACCATTTATTAAAAGGATTCAGATTATGGAAAAATATTTAGTTGCATCATCAGGTGATACATTGGATTCAAAAGTATCAGGCAGATTCGGTCATTCAGGATATTTCCTGATAATAGATCCGCAGACTATGGAATTTGAAGCTTTCTCAGGGGTTGGTAAAGATGAAGATCAAAACGTCGGAAAATTTATTACCCCGGATGTAAAAAAGGTTATTGTCGGCAATATCGGCCCGTCATCATATAACGAAATATTATCTTACGGCTGTAAAGTTTACCTGTGCCGTAATATGTCAGTTAACGCGGCAGTAAAAAAAGTTAAGGATGACGAAGTTCCGATATTGATAGAGCCAACCTTAAAAGATGGGATTCATTCAGCACGCAAAGCAGGAGATAGGGATGGGGAACGTGGAATAGGAAGAGGCATGGGCATGGGACAAAAAGATGGCAGAGGAATGGGAAGAAAAATGGGCGGAGGAATGGGCAAAGGAATGGGCAAAGGAATGGGGGGTGGTAAAGGCAGGAGAGGCAGAAGTTGAGAATTGTAGTAATTTGACCTTTAGGATATTTCTATGGTAAAGGATGCTGTTCAAAGCGCCGATGTCATTATCGATGCAATTTTCGGTGCAGGCCTCGATCGAGAGATTAAGGGGATACTCAAGTGCTATTGCAAAAATTAACCAAAGCCAAAAGACTGTATTCAGCAAGGAACACCGTTATCTGAAATTGATACAGGATGTTTTGCCTGAGACGAAAGAAATTAAAGAGATTTTCGGTTTCGTTTATGCATTTCAGCAGGAACATGTTTTTACACGTGTTCCGAGTAATGCTGCGGGTCGACCAGCTCACGGTATTTGAAAACAATTTTTTTAAAGTCGTTCCATGTATCACGTTTTAACGAAGGGTCGCGCAGCAGGGCTGCAGGATGGTAGACCGGCATGGCCAGTCTGTTTTGCCAGTTAAGCCAGTTTCCGCGTTCACGTGTAATTCGATATTCTGGTCCTGCCATATATTTTAATGCCGTAGCGCCAAGTAATATCAGTATTTTCGGATTTATCAGTTCAATCTGTTTTAACAGCCAGGGCATGCAAACAGATGCTTCCTGTTGTGTTGGAACCCTGTTGTCGGGGGGCCGACATTTTACAATATTACTGATAAAAACATGCTCATTACGGGTAAACCCGCAGGCATCCAATATCTTGTCGAGCAACTGTCCCGATTTACCAACGAAGGGCCTTCCCTGCAAATCTTCATCCCTGCCCGGGGCTTCGCCAATGATTAAGATACAGGCATTTGTATTGCCTTCTCCAAAAATCACATGGTGGCGTGTTTTAGCCAATTCGCATTTTGTGCATTGTAATATTTCTTCTTTAAGCGTTGCTATTTCAGGATTCATATTGATTATGTGTTACATGAAATAAACAAAAATCCCGGTTTTGTCATATAATCTCATAGCTACTAACAGACATTGGGGAATTTAACCGGTTAAGTACCCTTTCCAGTAATATTCCCTGATTTTGGTCATAGCGGTATCCAAACGTTGCCCTAACACCATACGATATAAAATGCACTGCCCTTTCGAGCGCTATGGGCAAACTGTCGCCCTGCAACAATGAACCTGTTAACACACTGGTAAAACAGTCACCGGTGCCGGGAAAATCAGCCGTGATATAATCAATAGGTACTTTCCAGAATCGGGAGTCATTCCTGTTATAAGCAATTACCGAGAATTTTTTGCCGGGAGTTTTATCGGGAACACTTGTAATAACAACTATTTCCGGCCCCATGTCCGATAATTGTAACATCCATTCTTTAATATCTTTCTCACTGATATCGGATTTAAAAGGTTTTCCCAGTAGCAGCGATGATTCGGTTAAATTTGGCGTTATAATATTGGCCTTTTGAATTAAAGACTTCATTTCCGATACCATTTTTTTTTTAATCGGGCCGTACATTTTGCCATTATCTCCAAGAACCGGGTCAATAACAACAAGCTGGCCTTCATTGGTAAATGTATCGATCATTCCCTGAACAATGCGGATTTGTTTATGAGAGCCTAAAAAACCGCTGTAAATGGCGTCAAAAAAAACGTTTAGTTTTTTCCAGTGGTCAATAACAGGCTGCATATGATATGTGAGATCAACAAAGTGATATCCTTCGTACCGGCTGTGTGAGGATAATATGGCAGTAGGCAGCGGGCACACTTTAATTCCCATGGCCGACAAGATAGGGATAACAACTGATAACGAAGTTCGCCCACAACCTGAAAGGTCGTGTATGGCAGCAATTTGTTTTACAGGTGGTTGTGATAGCATTTTATTATTGCTTTATTCCAGCCAGGGATCCATGTCTAAATTCGTTGAACCAAATATATCCCTGTTTTGGTATTCCATTATTTTTTTAAGATGTTCCAAAAGAGCTATCGCTTTTTTATTCTTATTATCTGTCTCTATTATTTTTTGCAAAAAACCAATAGCTTCTCTATATTTTTTCTCGCCGATAAGTTTACTGGTTACCTGAAAGCAATCATCGTTTTTATCGAGATTGTTCATTTTTGAATTGTTACTATTTATAGATTCATTTACTTTTTATAATGTTAGGGCCAATTTGTAGGCATCATAAATAGCATTTTGGGCTTTCCCCACCGATTTGGCATCGCCGATATAATACACAGGTATTTTAAATTCGGGTTTAAACGGGATATAGCTTTCCATACCCGTAGAAACCACAACTGTATCTATATCTTCAAACTGAATATTCTCTCCATTTTTCTCTGCAAAAACGGTTTTCCCTTCTATCTTTTTAATATTAGTATGATCACTGAAAACGGTTCCTTTTTCTTTCATCATTTTTAATGAAAGATTTTTAGCAATCATTTCCATATCTTCCCCAAAATCAGTTGTCCTTTTAACAATAATTACTTTATTGTTTAACGCTATTAAAGCTGTAGCTATATCAACACCAATCAATCCTCCGCCAATAATCAATATTTTTTTATTTTCCGGTATATTTTCTTCCAGCAGAATATCCGCCCAATAATATTTATTTAACCCGGCAATGGATGGGACTTTTGGTTTAGAGCCAGTCGCAAATATCACCCCATCGTACTTGCCCATAATATCTGACTTTATAACCTCCCTATAAATTATATTTATGCCATTATTTTTTAATTCCTCAACGAAATAGGGGACTAAACGCCCCATTGATTTTTTATTGGGAGTCAATGGGGCTAAATTAAACTGTCCTCCCAATTTATTTTTTTCAAAAAGGTCAACATTATGCCCTCTCCTTTTCAAAATTATTGCAGCTTCCATTCCTGATAACCCACCCCCGATTATAGCAAATTGTTTAGCTTGTTTTGTTATTTCAAAAACCTCAGTTTCCCTACCTGCTTCAGGATTTACAAGACATTGAAGTCCCTGCCCTGATTTAACCCCGCCAAGACATCCTTCTGAACATGCAAGACATGGCCTAATGTTTCCACTCTCCAAACCAAAGAATTTGCCAAGGAAATCAGGATCGGCTACCAGTGCACGGCCTAAAGCAATATAATCGGCATGATATTTCTGCTCGAGCAATTGAATATCTTTAATGGTGTTGACCTGCCCCACAAATATTACCGGCATTTTCACTTCTGACTTTATTTTACCTGCCAGTTCCCATGTTCTCCCTTTAGGTACAAACATGTGCTGAAAAAACCAGGGGGGTGTCGAACATGATGAACCGGCTGACACATGAATAGCTTCTATCCCATTTTTTTTAAGGAGTAATGAAAATTGAATCATTTCATCTATATGAAAGCCCTGAGTTATCATTTCATCTCCACTAATCCGGGCAATTAAAGGAATCTCTACAGCTTTTTTCACGGCGTTCAGTACCTCAAGAGGGAACTTCGCCCTGTTTTCGAGAGTGCCATTATAGTTATCAGAACGATTATTTACCGAAGGCGATAAAAATTGTGCAAGCAGATAACCATGCCCGAACTGCAGTTCAATCATATCAAAACCACAATGAACTGCCCGTTGCGTTGCTTCAACAAAGTTGTTAATTACGTTGTCCATCATTTCGCGGTCCATCATTTCCGGCACAGCCCCACCATTTTCACAGGGTTTGTTGGTGGAAGAAATAAAATAATTACCGGATAAATTGGGATTTGCCATTCTTCCCGGATGGTTAAGATGCGCGATTGCTTTAACTCCATTTTTATGAAGTACGTTAACCAACTTAGATAGTCCTGGTATTTTATCGTCATTGTCTATTCCAAGCTGTGTGGGAATCTCACGCAGTCCGGAATCGAGATAGAGTGGCTCCAGGATAATTGCCCCTAAATAGTTGCTTCTTTTTTCATAGAAAAAAAGATGTTTCTCATTTACCAATCCATCTCCATGAGCATACCCCAATTTTAATGGAGCCATTATAAATTTATTTTTCAGGTTTATCATAGTTGTAGAATTTTTACTTCTGTTTTTTCTATTTGTTATCTGTAAGCACTGGTTGCAGAATAAATGTAACAGTATTTAGCCATGCCCAGCATTTTTGGGAAAATAGTTGTTCCATCGTTAGTGGGTACTGCTATTAATTCGGGCTTATTTGAATTATCAGCCATTTTTTTGAGCGCTTAGTAACCGAACGTATTTTTTAAAATAAAAATGCTCGGTAAAATTATCGAAGCCAGTTTTATTCAAAATCTCTTTCCAATTTCTCTCAATAAAATCGAAAGCGTATTTGCATTCTATTTTTTTAAAGATAAAGCGGTGAAGGCCGGGCATTTTATCCATGTCAAATTCTGCAAAATCGAGAATATGGAAAGTACCGCCGGGTTTTAAATGATCAAAAGCATTTTGAATTACAGTACTGCGAATTTCATGCGGGAAACCATGGATAACAAAACTGATAAAAATCGTATCATATGTTTTTTGCAAATTAAATGGAATATCAACGCGTTGGTTTATAAAGTCTATTCGTTTATCCCCTTCAAATTTTCGCTTAAATTGCTTTTCCATATGCTCCGAAATGTCTAATCCTGTAATATGGCCTTTCTCCTTCAGATAGCCTAACATCAGTTTGGCATTTCTGCCGGTTCCGCAACCTAAATCAAGTATTTGGTCATCGGGCAGGATACCCATGTCGCTAATAGCTTTTTTTATGAATCCATTGTACAGCCCTATTGAACCTATATTCATTACCTTATCGTAATTTCGGGCGACAAATTCTTTGAGTTCAACCCCGGAATCGGGGTAAATTTTTTCATTCATATCCATTATTTTTAATGTTAAATATCTTTAAAAACCCTTGTAAGGGAAAAGCCGGGGGCATCAACCTGTAAATCGAGAAAATACCCGAAAGGCGTTTGATGTACTTCATAACCGGCATTTTTCATACGTTCCTCCACCCTGTCAAAAAAATGCTTCGTAAAATCAGTCTCGGCTTTGCTGTCCGAAAGGTGTGCAAACGAGTGCAGAACAACTTCTTTTACCTGGTTTTTCCCGCATATCCATTTCAGGTTTTTTACCAATTTTGTTTCAACATCTTTATCTCTTTCAACATCTTCCTGTTCAACCTGTATAAAGGCTGTTTGAACATTTTCGAAATGCGCCGGCAGGTTATTTTCAAATGCATCGTCGACCGTTTTTACAGTTGGTGTGTAAACAAATTTCTTACATCGGATCGTAGTGTTTTAATAAATTCTCTAAAACCTTTAATTTTCGATGTTGAGGGGATATTTTCTTTTATCTTCCAAAACCCTCCCGATGCAATCAGAAGTAATGATGCCCCCGCGAATAACATAAATGCAAAATTTACCGGATATGCCGAAGAGTTCAATATTTTCTTAGCCAGAAAGGATGAGGACAAAACGACAATTCCCACAATGATCTGTTTGGTAGAAAAGAACACTTTTCTTTTATCTTCATTCACAGTTTTCCCCAGATATCGGTATAACTGATGTTGGTATAAGCGCCGCCCAGCGAAAAAATCGAGATGAATAAAAAAATAAGCCAGAGTATCCATTTCAGTTGGTGACCGTGAAAAAAAATAAAATGAATCCCGGGGCAAAAAGTGAAAGTATGCGTGAATTAATGCCCAGAAGCAGAAATTTCTTTTTAAAGGGTTTATTGCTGATGTAAGGGGCAAAAAACAATTGGGTGAAACTTGACCCATCCAACATGTTGGCGGTCATGATGCCAACATGAAAAGCCTTTCCACCCGATTCGACAAGCATGGCAGGAATAACCGTATCAACATCCATAAAATTTTGGGCCAGACCCAGAAAACGGGCACGCCACAAAAAGGCATAAAAATTATGGGTCGATGTGTTTCGTGATGCGGTCATCTTTTGAATTTTCTCAGGTAGTAATTATGGCCACTATATTGTAGCTTTTCAATGAGTTTATCTTCAATTAGTGAGTCTAAGAAATTGTTGTTTGTTTCAATAGTGAGGTCGGTATGTATTAATTCGTCACGAGAATCATTTAAGCCTTTTATTAGCATGGTTTCGGTTACCAGTTTGCCGGAGTATTGCTTTGCAAAAGAACTTATTCCACCGGCAATTTCATTCAGGTCCAGATGTTTGTGTGGTTAATTTGTTTTTTCGGTACCCGGTATGCCCAGCATAAAATGTTATAGATTTAACCAATTACCAATACCAATCCTTTAAGAATGATTTTGTTTCCTCCCAGGATAAAATCACGATCCTTCGCTGTAAGAAATGGCGCATCCAATGTCATTTTAATTACATTTCATCTTTTTGCTTTAATTATCACAAAACTTCCTTTACCAAAGCCATTTTCAGGTTGCTGGATTTCTTTAATATCGTCGAGCGCTCCAAAAATGGTCTGGCAGGTTTGTTCATTTGTAAAATCACTATCCCACAATAGTTTATAGATATCTTCCGTACTGAAAAAGTTAGCATCTTTATAAAAAAGGCTGTTTTCTTTTCCCCGAAGATATAGTTTCCCAACCGGGCTGTTTTTATCAACAAATGCCACAATAACTTCCCCACCTGGTTTCAGAATTCTCTTTATTTCCTGAAACGTTTTCCGGGCATCGTCAACAAAACAAATGGTAGTTACCATTACAGTAAAGTCAATGCTTTCATCTTCGTAGGGAAGGTTTTCGGCAATACCCTCAATTGCATTAATTCCTCGTTCAATGGCTTTTGTACGCATATTTGCAGAAGGGTCGCACCCTTCCTTAATTCCTAAAGCAGAAGCAAAAAGCCCGCTGCCAACGCCAATTTCGACACCCCTTCCCTTGGATGGCAGAACCTTACGGATGGCTTCTATTTCCGACAGGAACGCAAAATGATGATCATCAAACGGTTATGGGTTAAACCATTGGGGCTGAAACCCTCAAATGGACCTTGCTTCTTGAGCTACATAGCAAACCGGCAAGGGTGGTTTCTTCCTTTTTCGTTTTTTTCAGCATATAGTAAAATATATTAGTGACCGTTTCGCTCAGCCTGTCTTCAGATGCTAATATATTATACAGCTTGATAAGACAATTGTCAAAATGAATTTCGAGTTTGATTAAGTCTTCAATGGCCATTGTACACCCTGCATGGACCTCATTGAGGCACTCAGCGATCTGATTTGATAATTTTTCACAGGGAAAATCCAGATAACAATTCATTGCCTCTGCGATTTTCCTGTGTTTCTCAAGATAATCCTCACGAGACTTTTCAAGTTCATACAGGTCAGAAATTAATGATCTCATTTTGTCATCTTCTGTCTTTTCATAAATCTCACGGTACAGTTTAGCTACCTGTGCATGATACGACTGAATCTGTCCGATGATCTCACTTTTTGGTTTATACATGATTTCCCCCTTTCTTTATTGAATGAGCTTCGGTCGTTGAGACCGAATGTGCTGTTTAAAAACAGCCATATACAAAATTACAACCTTTATATGGTTAATTATAAAGGAGTTAGGGGTTTTTAGAATAAATAAAACATTGAGATTTATCAAATTATTTATTGAGCTGAAAAAGCACAATCAGCTCCCGGTATTACTTTGGCCTCTAAAATTGGCTTTATGAAGCCTGACCGGCCCTTCATTTTTTAAAGGAGTTTTTCTATTTTCGATATGGAGCCAAACGAGGGTACGGGAATTCCAGTTGCAGATTACCCTTTTTGGTTTATATCTTCTAACAATTTCAGGTTCTTGATCTCAATTCTTTTCCCTTTTAGTTCAATTATATTTTCATTGTTAAATTCGGATAAAATCCGGACAACGCTTTCCATCGACATTCCTGATAATTCAGCCAAATCGTTTCTGCTGATATGAGAAAACACATCGATTGCTTTAAATTCTTCCTGATTCAAATATAGCAACGTATTTGCAAGCTTGCCATTCAATTGCCTGAGGCCTAAATTTAAACATTTGGTCAGCATAAGGTTGTAGTCTCTACAATACCAGCTAGAGAGCTGACGGGCAAAATCACAGCACTGATTAATTAAATCTTTAATACTTTCACGGTCAATGGAACAAACCCGGGTTTCTTTCAATGCAGAGGCAGAGAAATAATAGGTGTCGTCACCAAACAAAGATGTCAATCCAATGAAATCCTTTGATTTAAGCAGTTTTATAATAATATTTTTGTCCGGGCTTTCTATATATACTTTTACCAACCCATCTATAATATATAATATATCGGTTACATGGGATCCTTCTTTTATAATTGTTTCTCCCTTGTTATAAGGAATATGGGTTTTTTGTAGATTGAAGAATTCTTCTATTTTTTTTATTTTTTGAATAAAACAATCAGAACGGGCATAACAATCGTTACAATTCGTTTTTATTACATATCTGTCCATTTCAGAAGCGATAGTTGAGATATCAATATGTAATTCCGTTTAAATACTTATTTTTGGATTATAAATATACAATTTTGATTAATACGTCATCACTTTTATTTCATAAAAAGGCCAGGGAATAGAAAGAAAATAAAGATCAATTTTTGAGTTTTTTAGCCGAAGTGATCAGCGCTTCAAAATAGAGGGCAAATGGACGATAAGCCAGGTGAGACCATTTTGAAAAAGGAACTTCGATCATAAGCATCGGGAACAGCACCATAAGATGAAAAACATACACATAGTAGGTTGGATAAGGCATCCCGTTGACTCTGAAGATATGAACAAGTATTCCTGAAACGGTTGTCAATAGAAGCAATACTAAAAACGTCCAGTCGGTGACATGGGTTTGTTTGCTTTTTTCTGATTTTTTACGGAAGCGTTGCCAGAGAAAGTAAACAACACCGATGATCAGGCCAAGTGTTGCATAGTATCCCAGCAATCGCTGAGGATGAATCCAGGGATGGATGATATCGGTTTGAAACCAGCCCAGGAAAACAACAATCATGATGAACATGATTACATAACTGCTCATCAGAAACCAGTGAATGATCCAATAGGGTTGTACGGTAAATTTTTTGCCACTACGCAAAGTATCGCATTTTGAAAATTCAATTTGAGAGGCAAAATGCAGGATTAATTTCCAGAATTCTGTGAAATAAAGTTTAAAAGGTATCCGCACTCCCTTGTTATTCCGCAGGATCTTCAGGTACATGTTACCAATGTTGGTAAGCAGGAAAAAACTCAATAGCCCGGCCATGATCCAGTCCCCTATTTCAATCTGTTTCCAGGGTGCAAAGGTATTTAACTTAACCCCACCCTGGTCTGTTAGTTCGGTTGTCATGGGCCCATGGAAGAGTACGAAAAGCACCAGAATAATAGCTGCCAGGAAAATAATGGAACCGAACTCCCATAATTTTGATGTATAGAGTTTGTATCCTAATCCTGTCCAATCGTATCTGGCAGTCAGGTATCTTCTGAGCCCCATCATTAACTGGGCAGGTTGGGCATTCTGGGGGCAGGTTTCGGAGCATTCCCCGCAATAGTAGCAGAGCCAGGGTTTTGTTGAAGCCTCAATATCCTTTTCCAGCCCAAGAACACTGAACCGCACCATTTCTCTTGGGAATGAATTCTGTTCTGTTGAGAGGGAACAAACCGCCGTACAGTTACCGCAATTGTAGCAGGCATTGAACCCTTCCACACCAAATTTTTTCAGTTCCGTTGAAAACTTTGGATTGATATTACTCATGCGCTGTGCCCTTTAAACGATAATAAAAATATTCATCCCTGTCATCCAGAACAGCTTCTGCAATTTCATGAAATTTTCGCAGCGTCATCAGATAGAAGGTGACCACATCCGATGAAAGGCCTGTCTCTGCGGCAATTTCCGGAATGGTTTTATCACCGGACTCCAGGGACTTTTTAATCAGTTTCCTGATCCTGAGGTACTCTTTACTCTTGTTTCGGGTAATTTCCGAAACATCTCTCATCTTTTTGATCGTATCGATTGTCTTCGACATATTGGGTAGTATTCACTGAGGCATTGATGATTCAATCAGCCAGGGCTTCGATCATTGTTTCGATTTCTTTGTCGGAATACCCGATGAGCTCGATAGCATTTTCCGGACACACAGGCAGGCACATCCCACAACCTTTGCATTTGGATTCGGTCACCACTGCCAGTTTTTTACCATTCTTCATAACCATTTCCAAGGCACCATACGGACATACTTCAATGCATTTACCGGAAGCGGAGCAGCGATCTTTATGGATGACAGCCTTGGTGGGTTCAAGAATGATTTCTCCTCTTTTAAGGAGAGCATTGGCTTTTGCCGCCGCGGTCAGGGATGACCTCACGGCTTCCGTAATATTGAAGGGGGCCTGGCAGGCTCCGGCAATATAGATCCCATCAATAACTGTTTCCACCGGTTTGAGTTTCGGATGAACTTCGTTAAAGAATTTATCACGTCCGATGGGTACTTTTAAGACATCGGCAATGGTGTTGTTTTTACGCGGGCCCATGCCTGTTACTAACACGACCAGATCGGCTTTAACGTTCAGATCCATATGGTTGGTCAGCAAATCATTGGCTGTGACAATGGTTTCATTCTTGTGAATTTTAACTTCCGGAGGTGAATCTTCAGGAAATTCAATGAAAATATCACCATGGGATGCTGCATCATTATAAAGGATCTCCTGCTTGCCATAGGTCCGGATGTCCTTATTAAAATGAAAGTTATGAATTCCTTTGTATTTTGACCTGACAAGGGAAGCAGTATGAATGGCAGAGGTACAGCAATACCTGGAACAGTGCTTTCTAGTGCCGTTTGTCTGACGACTTCCCACACAATAAATATAGGCAATGTCCCGGATCATTTTTTTCTTATAGGCCAGCTTTTCGGGGCTTAATTCGATCAATCGCTTGAATTGCTGAAGCGTGATAACGTTTTCTATTTCCTTGTAGGCAAATTCACCGGGTTCAGGTTCGTATGGGTCAAAGCCGGTGGCAAGGAGTATAGCCCCGACATTTAAGGTTAGAATCTCTTCTTTTTGATTAAAATCGATCCCTTCGAAGACTTTTTCACAGATACCGCACCGGGTACAGTTTTCTTTATCAATGACCGGGCATTTCGGAAATTCGCTTTTAAAATTTTTAAAAATCGCTTTTCGTGTGGTTATCCCGAAATTAAATTCATCAGGAACCTCCACGGGGCATAATTCAATGGCCTTTTGAAGCTGCCGTTCAAATTCCAATTCATCTTTCTTTTGGCATTCTGTGTTGATGAAGCGGGGGCGAATGCGTATTTTTACCTCAAAACCGCCTACTCTTCCTGAATTGGAGATGATATCTGCTCCTGTAAACAGGGTTATGTTCTTCCTGTCTTTCAGTTCTTTGTACAATCGGGTGACGAGTTCCTGGCCTGTTTCATTGGTCGTAAAAAGTGTATTCCACTGGGAAGTTCTCCCCCCAATGAAAAATTCACGTTCGATCAGGTAAACATGCGTTCCCATATCCGTCAGTTCAATCGCTGCCCTCAAGCCGGCAACACCGGCTCCAACAACCAATACTATGTTTTCAGCAGGAATGACGGGATTGGTAAGTGCCTGGGAATACCTGACCCTGCCCACCGCAGATTTGACAACCTGGATAGCTTTCACCGTGGCACCCTTCGGATCATTGGAATGTGCCCATGAAACCTGTTCCCGGATATTGGCCTGGACATAGTTGTACGGATTCAATCCTGCACGTTCAGCCACATTCCGGAAGGTGAAAAGGTGAAGCTTCGGGGAGCAGGATGCTACGACAATGGCATCCAGGTTATTCGCTTTGATATCGTCGATGATTTCCTTCTGGGAGGAGTCGGCACAGGCAAACATCATGGTTCGGGCACTGACCACTCCTTCTTCCTTTTCAATGATGCTCCTGACTTGTTCCACATCTACATAATCAGAAATATTGGATCCGCATTGGCAAATATAAACCCCAATCCGATTTTTCATTGAAAGACCCTCCTAAGATAAGATGCAGTTTGCGAAGAAGCAGCCCCTGCCGATACAATTGAATCAGGAATATCCATCGGACCGGAAGCGGTACCCGCAACATACACACCCTCAATGGATGTTTGTGACGGATTGGCAAGTTCATCGGTCTGTTTAATAAAACGGAACGAATCCAGTTCAAGATTCTGATTCCTGAAAAGACCTTCAGGTAACTCATTGGGTACTATTCCGACGGAAAGCACCACCATGTCGTGTCTGGCTTCTTTCACTCTTCCCTTTTCAATATCTTCATACCGTATGATCAGATCCCCATGGGGGTCCTCGCGGATCAGGCCGATTTTCCCTTTGATAAATTCCACCCCCATTCCTTTGGCCTGCATGTAGAACTCTTCGAATCCTTTACCGAAAGCCCTGATGTGAAGATAATAAATCGTGATATCTGCCATGGGAAGGGCACCCATAAGGAGCTGTGCCTGTTTGATGGAGTACATGCAGCAAACCTGTGAACATATCGGATTGCCAACCGTGACATCCCTGGAGCCGGTACAAAGGACATAGGCAATGTTATCGGGCATTTTACCATCTCCCGGCCTTAAAACAGCGTTAAAAGGCCTGGTGGGTACCAGCTGCCGTTCCATTTGCATGGAGGTGACCACATTTTTGAATCTGCCAAATCCATAACGCTCTATCTTTTGTGCATCAAACAGGTTAAACCCAGAGGCTATCACCACTGATTTGACCGTAAAATGCAATTCCTCGATTTCCTGGGTAAAGTCAATGGCATCTGCAGGACATGCTTTCTCACAGGCACCACAAAGAATACAATTTTCTATATCAATTACGGCCACCCTTGGATTGGCAATGCTGAACGGAACATAAACAGCCTTTCTTCCGACCATGTCCCATTGAAATTCATCCTGAACCACCACCGGGCATTTTTCCTCACATAACTGGCAGCCCGTACAGGCGGATTCTATGACATAGCGTGGTTTCTTTTCAACAACAATGTTAAATTGATGCTCCGACATCTTTTCAATCGAACGGACTTCACTGTAGGTGAGGATATGGATGTTCGGATGCCTTGCTGTTTCGGAAACCTTGGGTGTTGTGATGCAGGCTGAACAATCAAGCGTGGGGAACACTTTGCTCAGATGGATCATCTTTCCACCGAGCGACAGGTCTTTCTCTACCAGCAGGATGCTAAATCCTGAATTTGCCAAATCCAATGCAGATTCCTGACCGGCAATTCCGCCTCCGATCACCAGTGCATCAAAAAGAGTCTGTGCGTCTGTAGTCATGATGGGATCGCCTGATTTTTCTGGTTTTCTGAAAGATGATCATTGAAGTTCTTCATGTGCCGGGCAAACGCCTCTGCGCAAACCGAACAGATGGCGGCCATTTTCAACCGGGCAGGATCCATTCCCCTGGCCTTCATGATCTCATGTGTTCCGGCAACAATATCCCCGGTCAGTCTTTCGCAGTGACTGCTGAATGGGCAATCACTGCCATCCGCTGCGATAAACACCCCATCAAAACCTTTGTCGAATGCATGCAATATCCATCTGGGTTTTATTCCACTGGAGCAGGGCAAGGTTATCATATACACACTGGATGGATAATGGATTTTTAGAAGCCCTGCCAGGTCGATGGCTGGGTCTGAAATTTTTTCTGTCGAGAAAACCAGAATCCTGGGCTTGTTGCTTGCCATTACCGTTATTTCTTCAGGTAAATCTTAAAGTATCCTGACTCTTCAACGGCACCCAGGAAAGTATACCCTTTCTTTACAGCCCATTTGGGCACATCATTTTTAGTAGCCTCGTCGGATGAGAGTATTTCCATAATATCACCCTCGGCAATTTCACCTATTGCTTTTTTTGCTGCAAGGAGCGGGCCCGGACATGCTGTTCCGCGTGCATCCACCACTTTTGCAATCTTCAAATTTTTGATGTCTTCACTTGTCATTTTTATCTCCTTTTTGTTATTAAATGAATAAATGTACATCGGCTTCCTGAGCCGCAGTCATGTAGGAACCGATTCCCACAATGTCATCGGCTAAATCGATAAAGTCTTCCAGCTTCTCACCTCCCCAGATCTTGCCCGCAAGCCCGCAAATATGGATCTTTACATTGGTCAGTTCCTTTGCCTGCCGGAAGAACTCAACCCATGTGCAGACCTTCAGCTTGGCAAGCGATTCCATAAACTCATCCTTAAGATGCGGGTATTCAGCCATGGATAATTTGGAGGCATCATCTCCAATTTCCTTTTTAAAGGCCCTTGCACCCTGAAGTAATACATAGATATCGACGTCCATATCATCGGCAGCTGCCCCGCTGAGTATGATGCCGGCCGCCGTTAATTTATCAATGCTCCCAGAAAAAAGAGCCATACATAATTTTTTGTTTTCCATAGCTATTGTGTTTAAAATAACAATGACAAAATTGGATAATCTTTCTTTTGCACCTTTAAATCCCCATGTGCAAACGGCCACATCTGGGAGTGAAAATTCTTTGAAATAAATGTGACTTATTTCACATCCAAAGTATTAACTTTGTTCAATAGATACCAGTCTGCTATGGCTTATTATGGTAAAAATAATAACAAATGCCTGAACTGTATCATGAGATCCTCTTCCATAAAGGTACTGAATGAAACAGAATTGGTCACTTTATGCGATAACAGCGTCAATATTCAATTTAAAAAGGGTGAACTTATCATCAAACAGGGTGCTTTTACGACCAATGTAGTTTTTATCCAATCAGGATTAATTAAGATCCATTTGAAAGGACCACTGGAAAGAGATGGAATCATGAAAATTGAAAAGGGACCCATCTTTGCCGGTATCTCCGCCATTTTTGCCGACCGTACGCATAAATATTCCGTAACCGCATTAGAGGATTGTGATGCTTGTTTTATTGATATTACTGCTTTCAGGGAATTTATAGAACATAACGGAAAATTTGCACTGGAAATAATAAAAATCCTTAGCAATGATCTGGTGGTGCATTTCAGGCGTTGTGTCAATAAAACCCAAAATCATTCAATGGCCAGTTTTGCCGAGGCCTTGCTTTTTTTTTCTGATTATATTTTTGAGAGCGATGATTTTCAGCTACCACTGACCCGCTCTGAACTTGGAGAATTTATCGGAACTACCCGGGAAACCATTACACGAATGATTCATGATCTTTCCCAGGACAGGATCATTCAGGTTAATTCAAAATCCTTGCAGATTTTAAACAAAAATATTCTCTATAAGATCAGCAATACCACTAAGGGTTAATTTACCAAAAATCCCAGGAATATCTTCCCCCAATGGGATTACCAGAATGATTGGAACAAAAATACACAAGTTTATCAACCCAAAAAAGCGGGCTTCCTTATAAAAAAGGCTTTTATCCTTCTCAATGAGGTATTGTTTTGCTATACGGCTGTCTTTGTCAAAATAACCCAGTATAAACACCTCATTTGATTTTAAAATACGGTGAACTTCACGGATGGATTGTTGCGGATCGTCAACAAAACAAATGGTTATTACCCTCAATTCAAAGTCAAAAATTTCGTCCTGATAAGGAAGGTCTTCGGCAATACCATCAATGACATGTAATTTCCCGCTTAAGGGCTTTTACCCGCATCCTGGTTGAAGGATCACATCCCTCCGTAATACCCAAAGCGGAGAAGCAAAGACTCCGCTCCCAATAACAATTTCAACACCTCTGCCAGTATCAGGCAGAACATTACGTAATGCTTCAAGCTCGGATAAAAACACAAAACGATGATCATCGAACCATTGTTCGTATTCAGAAATATACGTATCAAATGGTGCTGTTTTTGCCATAACCTTATGAGCCTCTATTGTTGATGATTTGACAGATCCTTTCCCCGGCAAATGGATTACTCTGCTCATTCATCATGTTCATATAAATCCAGAATGTATTCACCGGCATGGTTCAACCTGGCAACAATATTGTCCCGCTCCAACCTGATCCTGCCAAAAAATCACCAAACTCCCAGTAACGCATGGGATAATGACAACATAAATATTACTGAGGAAAAAAACCTTTCTCTGATCGTTTTACAGGAGCGATCACGCTTGTTCAGCTTTTCGTTTCCGTCTCCTTCTCCAAATCACTCAACCGCTTTTCGATCTCCTTTTGTTCTCGTTTGAGCGCATCTGCATCCGCTTTCAGCATTCGGATCTCTTCCTCCCTGCTTAGGGCACGATCCCTGTATAGATTTCCGGCGTATCCGGGGAAAGAAGCCCCGTAAGATTGAGCCCTGCCCCATCCTCCTCCCCATCCACGGCCTCCTCTGAATCTCCTCCCTCCAAAGCCAAAACCCCTTCCCATTCCGCCGCCTTTTACATACCCGGGCGTGTCATATCCCGCGCAAAATCCAAGTTCTCTTCCGGTCATGGAACCCTGTCCCATGGGGCCGGTACGATCTCCTCGTGGCATAATTGTTTGTTTTTAATGGTTAAACCTCTTTGTTTCCCGTAAATCGGTCTATCTTTCAACTTCGTGTTTTAAACTTTACGATTACAAAGATAATACATTAAATGAACTTATGTTCATTTAATTCAATTTTTTTTAAATTACTGATATGAATTCCAGGGCAAGCCCTGAACCTTAATTCCGGGGCAAGCCCCAGAGAATTTACCCATTTACCCCTCCCCCGTCCCCACCCCTGCTGGCAGGGGAGGGGTGCAGGGGTGGGGTACATTAAAACCTTAACACATCACCCGTTTTAAGGAGGTTGGTTTTAAAAACCTGGTGAAAAACCGAACGAACGGGTGGAGTAGTACAATGCGCCGGATAAACGTGTTTGACATCATTCTTCATCAAATAGCTGATGGTCTCTTTTGTTTGCCTGTCGTTCCTTTTCAGGTGAAATCCTCCGAGGATGCCGTACACCCTGTTATCACCGGTCACTTCCTTTGCATGATCCAGTGTATTGACAATCCCGGCATGGCCGCAACCCGTAACAACGAACACTCCGTGGGGAAGCAACAGGGCAATGGCGCTGTCGTCCATTATAAAGTCGGGGATGCCACCTTCAAGGATATAGGGTGTTCTTTTTGATTCAAAATCGGTAAAACGGGGTATCTCTCCAAGAAAAAATATTTTTTTACTTATTTTACACGGAGTTGCTGTTGTCAACAGCTCAAATTTAATGCTGATTTCGTCTTCGCCACAATTTAATCCAATATAGGAATTGTCTGATTTCCTGTATCTTTTCACAAAGCACCCCGGATGACATACCAATTTCCCGCCTGGAAGACAGCAAAGTCCATTACCATGGTCATAGTGGCCATGGCTGAGTACAATGATATCGATCGCGGTCATGTCAATGCCCATGGTCAGAGCATTCCTTAAAAACAGATCGCTTTGCCCTGTATCAAAAAGCAACCGAACCCCATCGTATTCAATCAGGTAAGATAACCCATGCTCTCCTGGAGAATGCTCTCCTGGATTGTCATCGATCAGAATTGTAATGACCATTTCCATATTTTCTGAGGTAAGACGCATGGCCCCCTTCAGGGCAACTTTTCGATGCTGCAGGAAGAGTGCCGGATAAAAAAAATTTTCGTTGCAGTGCCTTACGTGGTACTAACCTTCACTGAAACTTCGTAAAGATAACAAAAAGTGAACTTGGGTTCATTTCAGTTATTCATTTTCTTACGAATTTCTTTCTCAAATGAAGTTTTGAGCCAGCAATATCAGAGAATTTGTAAATTTATATGCTCCAATTTTATCAGTTCCCGCCTATGGATAAAATCATTTACCAACCGATCGGCATCATCTATACTCCTTATGAAACCCTAACCGGAATGCCCATCCAGCCGTCGTCCGCTCCAGGCGTCATTGGCACGATCGAATTGTATCCGGAATTCACTGCCGGAATAAAGGACCTGGATGGATTCTCCCACCTCATCCTTTTGTATCATTTTCACATGTCCCGTGGTTACAAGTTGGAAGTGACCCCTTTCCTGGATGATCAGCTACGGGGGCTGTTTGCCACACGGGCACCCAACAGGCCAAATTCGATCGGATTGTCAGTCGTGGAACTGATTTCGATCCATAACAATATTCTTCACATTGCAAATGTGGATATTCTTAATGGCACACCTTTGTTGGACATTAAACCATATATACCTGCTTTTGAATTAATTAAAAATCTAAAAACCGGATGGTATGCGACTGTATGGGATCAACTACCTACGGCAAGGAACGACGGTCGTTTTAACAGCAAGGGTGAGGATGGTTAATATTCAATTCCTTTTCTTGCTTCCACTCCCCGGGAAAAATAGTGTTTCACTTCTTTCATTTCCGTCACCAGGTCGGCAATCTGGATCAGTTCGGCTGGTGCATACCTTCCTGTTAACACGATTTCCGTTTCCACGGATCCTGATTGGATGACCCGAATCAGTTCGTTCACACTGAAAAGGTTATAATAAAGGGCAATGGTAGCCTCATCCAGGATGATCAGGTCATAATCTCCGGAGGCGATCTTTTTTTCAACCTCTGTCAATCCTTCCCGTGCGGCTCGGATGTCGTCAGGTGTGGGGTTGTTGATAATGAAACACCCCAGGCCGTACTGACGAATGGTAATTTGGGGCAGGTGCTGTTCAATCAGTTCCTGTTCCGAATAAGGTCTGCCTTTAACGAACTGGGCCATGAACACTTTCTTGCCTGCCCCGGCTGCCCTGATCGCCAGGCCGAGAGCCGCCGTTGTCTTACCCTTTCCGTTGCCTGTATATACCTGAATGTATCCCCTGGTGTTCATTTTTCAGAAGGCATTGGTGGCTCCGGGGAGCGCTTCATTTTCCTGTTCAAAAGGAAGATATTGTCCGAATCACATCTTCTGCAATGCCTCAGCGGTTTCATGGTTACCATTGTTTCGTTGCAGTCGGGGCAACGGTACCAGAAATCATCCGTAATGAATGTTCCTCCCTGGATGAGGATGGCTTTACCCTCCACAAATGCTTTGGCTATATTTTTCCTGGCCCGGTCATAGAGCCTTGTAAACGTGGGGCGTGAAATTCCCATTTTCAGGGCCGCTTCTTCCTGGGTTAAATCTTCGTAATCCATGAGCCGTAATGCCTCAAACTCCTCGTAAAACAGAACCACGGATTTTAACTCACGCAGGGGGATGCCAAAAGGTTTGTATCCTTCCATCATCGGAGGCATCATCACCCTCCTGTATCTTTTCCGGTTAGGCATAGGAAAAAGTTTGAACAGATAGTTTTATCTGTGCAAAGTTAACCATTCAATCGAACAAAAGTTCATTATCAAAAGAATGTTCCGGGGAAATTACGTCAAGACCGTTTGTTTTTAAAGACCCAGTGCCGTTGAAGCATATAGTTGAAAAGAAGGGAGACGGACAGGTCAAAGAGCATTCGGCTGATGATATAGTAGGTTTTCAGGAATGTTGTAATGAGATAGGTTCCTGATGCCTTGAGCAAAATGCTGTTCAGCACGACCAGCGTAAACCGCAATAATTGCTGCCAGCCCGAATGCTTATAGGGAACCGTCCTCGAATGAAAGGTCCATTTCTTGTTGATGGTAAAGTTGACGACCGCCCCCACAACACCACCGATGACAATGGAAACGGTGTAATGAAAATGAAAAACTTCGGTAAAGAGAATCATGATGAGGTAATCAACCATACCTCCCAGAAAAGCAGAAAGCTGAGCTTTTGTGAAAACAACCAGTTTTTCAATCATTTTCTTTAGGATGTAGCTGTTTTCTTTCTGTTACATCCTTCGCGTCAGCGGTCTTCAATAACTTTCCTGTATCCGTGATGTTGACAATCAACAGAATGACACTGATAGCCGCCGCTGAGTATTGGATGGAGCCATGAAAGATCACCTCGGCCACCAGGATGGCTGACAGGACGATCCTGACCTCTGTTGGTCCCAGGGGTCCGGAATCGATGGAATACTTTCCGGTGATCCTGTACCTGATCAGGGCGATGATCATTTCCCAGCCATATAAAACCACGAAACCATATCCCAGAAGTTCCCATATTCCTTCGGCATATATGATATATCCCAGTCCGATAAGGATAATGCCGATCCAATCAATGATAATGTCCAGTGAAAACCCGTACCATTTCCTGGGTTTGTTGCGGTAATAGGCAATCCTTCCATCCAGTGAATCGCCAAACCAGCAGGTCAGGAAACCGGCAACACCGAGCAGAAGATAGTATGGGTGGATGTAAGCTGCCAGGAGGTAACTTACGAAAACGAGTAGATTTCCCAGAAAACCTATGGCTGTGAGCATGTCAGAGCTTATCCAGGAAGGGATGCGCTGCACCCAGAAGGCGATCGCCTGCCGCTCAAGGGGCCAGAGGAGATTCGTCCTGGTCCTGTCGCGGGCAATGGATTCCAGGGCTTCACTGTTCTTCAGTAAAGTGTTGGTCTCTCCATGGGTGAATTTCATGAAGCTCTCATTTTGGGGATATAATATACAGGAAGGGTCCCTGAACTATCATAAACCAGGTTGATCTCATCTAAGGCGACTTTCCGCAGGACGTACCTTGCCTGCCTGTGTCCCCTTAGTCTCCTGAACAGAGGAGACAGAGAATCAAAATCCTTGGGGTTGATTACTCCCATATCCACAAACAAAGTTATGAATCTTTTCAATCGTACCGCTGTATAATAAAAAACCCCTTCACCGGTTGGGTGAAAGGGCCTTTAAAAATAGGGATTCTGCAATCCTTATTTTCCAAACCGCTCATTGACGGCATTCCAGTTCACAACGTTCCAGAACGCCTCAATGTAATCGGGCCGGCGATTCTGATATTTCAGATAATAGGCGTGTTCCCACACATCCAGTGCCAGCAGGGGAGTTCCTCTTTTTTCAGCGACATCCATCAACGGATTATCCTGGTTAGGCGTGGAACTGATGAACAACTTACCCTGATCATCTTTCACAAGCCAGGCCCAGCCGCTTCCAAAACGCCCTTTAGCCGCATCATTGAACTGCCTGATGAATTCTTCGACGCTACCAAACGCCTCCTCAACCGCCATTTTCAACGCTGCCGACATCTGGCCTCCCTGCCCCTGCGGGGCCATATTCTCCCAAAAAAGGATATGATTGTAATATCCTCCGCCGTTGTTCCGGGTCGCTGCCGGTGCCTTGCTGACACTGGCAAACAAATCCTTGAGCGACTTGCTTTCCCAATCCGTTCCTGCGATGGCTTTCAAAAAATTATCGTAGTACGCACGGTGATGTTTCGTGTAATGGATCTCCATCGTCATTTTATCAATGAATGGTTCCAGGGCATCGTAGCTGTAAGGCAATGAGGGGAATTCAAAGCCCGCTTTCCCGCTTTGGGCTGTAAGTTTCTGGCTGAATGATGAAATGTGTGCTGTCATGGTCGTTATGAACATTAGTAAGGTTAAAATTGATTTTGCTTTCATGATTAAATTCATATTTAAACAGTTATATAACAATTTATGTTGAGCATTGTTCAACGGTTTGAACAAATTCGTAACTTCGTCCCCCCGATTCAACTCCGGTGGTTGAGAATATCTATCACTTACTTATTTGATTATGAATGTCTTGCGCAGCGTAACGCCCATATTTCTTATGGTTTTGTTATTTTTGTTGACGGCGGGGTGCAAACAGGAGTCTTCACCTGTGTCCTCAGCCGGAACCTCTGTCCGCCCTGTCGAAGTAAGGGCGGTCATCGTTCAACCCCGGCATCTGGAGCAAAAGATAACCACCACCGGTTCTTTGCTGGCCAATGAAGAAGTGGAAGTAAGGCCGGAGACTTCAGGCCGTGTCATCGCCATTCACTTTGAAGAGGGTTCATTTATCAGCAGGGGAAGCCTTCTGGTGAAAATTGACGATTCAGAGCTGCAGGCACAGCTCAAAAAGCTGCAACTGGAGGAAAAACTGGCACAGGATGATCTTTACCGAAAGCAAAAACTTCTGGAGATCAAAGCTGTCACCGAGGAAGAGTACCAGATCTCCCAGAACCAGCTGGGTGTTGTCGAGGCTGAAATTGAGCTGGTGCGGTCGCAGATCGCGAAAACCTCCATTTATGCGCCTTTCAGCGGTTACATCGGGCTGCGCTATGTCAGCACAGGCGGGTATGCCTCTCCTTCCCTGGTGGTTGCACGGATGCAACAAACGGATCCCATCAAGATCGAATTTACCATTCCTGAAAAATACATCAATTATATCCACAAGGGCTCTGCAGTGAAATTCTCGGTTGCCGGATCGGAGAATGCCTTTGAGGGGATCATCTATGCCCTTGAACCCCGGATTGATCTTCTGACACGCTCATTCACGGTCAGAGCGAAGTGTCCTAATCCGCAGAATAAACTTGTTCCGGGTGCATTTGCCAAAGTGGAGATCATCCTGCAGACCGTCACGGATGCGCTGGTTGTTCCTTCCGAAGCGCTGATCCCGGATATCAGGGGAGAAAAGGTATTCCTATGCAGGGAGGGTAAAGTCAGAACGCAGTATGTCACTACCGGGATTCGTACGGATTACGAGGTTCAGGTACCGGAAGGCCTGATCCCGGGTGATACGGTGATCACCACCGGTATATTGCAGCTGAGGAATGACATGCGGGTAAGCGTGCGTATACAGGAGTCTTTCTGACCTTCAACTTCCTGCGGCCATGAATATCTCATCCTTAAGCATCAATCGTCCCGTACTGGCAAGTGTCATTTCGATCGTCATTATCCTGTTTGGCATCATCGGATATACTTTTTTAGGGGTAAGGGAATATCCGAGCGTTGATCCTCCTGTCGTTTCGGTTTCAACAAGTTATGTGGGTGCCAATGCCGATGTGATCGAGTCACAGATCACCGAGCCCCTGGAAGAATCGATCAATGGAGTGGCCGGCATACGGTCGCTCACCTCCACCAGCAGCGATGGCCGCAGTAGCATTACGGTCGAATTTGAGCTGGGGGTGGATATGGAAGCGGCTGCCAACGATGTACGTGACCGTGTTTCACGTGCCAGCCGGAACCTTCCCAAGGACTGCGACCCCCCCATCATTACAAAATCAGATGCCGATGCCTCACCCATCCTCTTGATGACCCTGCAGAGCAGTGCGCGTGACCTGATGGAGCTCTCGGATATTGCCAACATCGTATTCAAGGAAAGGCTCCAGACCATCCCGGGGGTAAGCGAGGTCCGAATCTGGGGGGAGCGTAAATACGCCATCAAGCTGATGATGGACCCTGCCCTTCTGGTCAGTTACCGGTTGACTCCCTCGGATGTGAGGGATGCACTGACAAGGGAAAACGTGGAGTTACCCTCCGGCCGCATCGAAGGATACCGGACCGAAATGGTCATCCGGACGCAGGGCCGGCTCACCACGCCTGAAGAATTCAATAATATGATCATCCGCGAATCCAACGGGTCCCTGGTGCGTTTCCGTGACATCGGTCATGCCATACTGGTTCCTGAAAATGAACGGACCATCATGCGGGGCAACAACGGGATCCCCCTGGTCGGTGTTGCCGTCGTCCCTCAGCCAGGTGCAAACCAGATTGCCATTGCCGACGAGGTCTACAAAAGGACAGAACAGATCAAAGTTGACCTGCCCTCCGACATCAGGCTGGGAATAGCCATGGATACGACAAAAACGATTCGTAAAGCCATCACCGAGGTCTTTGATACCCTCCTGATCGCCTTTGCCTTGGTCGTACTGGTAATCTTTGTCTTTCTCAGAAACTGGCGAACCACCCTGATCCCCGTGATCGCCATCCCGATCTCACTGATCAGCGGATTTTTCATCATGTATATAGCCGGATTCTCCATCAACATACTGACCCTTCTTGCGATCGTGCTGGCTACCGGACTTGTGGTGGATGATGCTATCGTGGTGCTGGAGAACATCTATCACAAGGTGGAATCGGGTATCCCTCCCATCGAAGCAGGTCACAGGGGAGCCAAAGAGATCTATTTTGCCATCATCTCCACGACCGTCACCCTGGCGGCAGTCTTCATGCCGATCATCTTTCTCAGCGGACTGACAGGAAGGTTATTTCGGGAATTCGGCGTGGTAGTCGCAGGGACTGTTCTGGTCTCCGCGGTGGTCTCGCTGACACTCACACCCATGATGAGCTCACGCCTGCTGCGAAAAAATGTTAAACACAGTGGACTGTTTCTGAAGACGGAACAGTGGATCGATAGCTTCATCAACGGCTATAATCTTGCCCTCCGCAAATTTATCCGCCACCGGTGGCTGGCCCTGGTGATCATTGCCGTTTCAGCAGCCCTCATCCTGGGTATCGGCGCCTTGATCCCGTCCGAACTTGCCCCCCTGGAAGATAAAAGCCGCTTTAGCGTCAGCTGTACCGCACCTGAAGGCACTTCGTTTGAGCTGATGGATGATTATATGCTTCAAATGCTGGCCATCATCGACTCCATTCCTGAAAAAGAAGCGATGCTGGCAATGACGGCACCGGGCTGGGGTTCGGCCTCTTCCACCAATTACGGCTTTATCCGGGCAACACTGACGGATCCCTCTGATCGGGAACGAACCCAGCAGGAAATCGTTGACGACCTGGGTCCTGTGCTGCGAAGGTTTAACTTCGCCCGCTCATTTGCCACACAGGAACAAACCATCGGGGCAGGCCGCGGAGGAGGATTGCCGGTGCAATTTGTGATTCAGTCGCCCAATTTTGAAAAACTGAGAACGATCATCCCTGAATTCATGGAAATGGCACAGACCAGTCCAAAATTCCAGGTGGTGGATATCAACCTTCAGTTCACAAAACCTGAGATCGCCGTAGAGATCGACCGTGACCGGGCAAGGGCCCTGGGAATCAATGTTCGGGATGTGGCTGAAAGTCTCCAGCTGTACTTCAGCGGCCAGCGGTATGGTTATTTCATCATGAACAACAAACAATACCAGGTGATCGGGCAGGCAACGCGGGAAAACAGGAGCGAACCCCTTGATCTCACTTCGATCTACGTGCGTAACAACCGCAATGAACTGATCCAGATCGATAACGTGGTAAAACTTTCCGAGCAAAGCAACCCTCCCCAGCTTTACCGTTACAACCGGTATGTTTCAGCCAGAGTGTCGGCCCAACCAGCCAAGGGCGTTACCCTGGGCCAGGGAATCGAGGAGATGAGAAGGATCGCGAAAGAAACACTGGATCCATCCTTTTCGACAGCACTGGCAGGCACATCCAAAGAATACGAGGACAGTTCAAAAAGTCTTTTATTCGCTTTCGTACTGGCCCTGGTCCTGATCTTCCTGGTTTTGGCCGCCCAGTTTGAAAGCTACATCGACCCCCTGATCATCATGTTTACGGTGCCGCTTGCAGTGGCAGGAGCCGTACTTTCGCTGTGGATGTTCGGGCAGACGATCAACATTTTCAGCGAGATCGGTGTCATCGTGCTCATCGGGATCGTAACCAAGAACGGCATTCTGATCGTCGAATTTGCCAACCAGCGAAAGGCAGCAGGTCTGGAGCTCCGCGAAGCGGTGATCGATGCAGCCACGCGCCGCCTGAGGCCCATCCTGATGACCAGCCTGGCCACCGCGCTGGGCGCCCTTCCCATTGCCCTGTCGCTGGGAGCAGCTTCCCACAGCCGCGTTCCCATGGGGATTACGATCATCGGAGGACTGGTCTTTTCGCTCATCCTGACCCTTTTTGTGATCCCGGCACTGTATACCTATATGTCCAGAAAAATCAAGAAAGCCGATCATGTTACCACGATTGAAAGCTAAAAACCTCCTGTTGATCCTTCTGCTGTCGTTCACCGGCTGGCTTACCGGCGCTGCCCAGCAATCCCTGAGCTTATACCAGGCTGTTGGAACCGGCTTGAAAAACAATTATTCGATCATCATACAACAAAACCATGCCCAGGTTGCCAGCAACAACAACACTTATGGGAATGCCGGATTCCTGCCCCTTGTGAACCTGAGCGGTACCCAGAACAATACGTTCACCAGCACTCACCAGGAAATGTTCAATGGCACAGTGAAAGATATCGACAATGCCAGGAACCGGTCGCTGAACACAGGGGTACAGCTATCCTGGACACTCTTCGACGGATTGAGCATGTTTGCCAACAAAGACATGCTCGAGATCCTGGAAGGCACCGGGCGGACTGAGGTCCGCGTCGCCATGGAAAATACGGTCTCCGCAATCATTCTAAACTACTTCGGGGTGATCCAGCAACAGAAACTGATCGCCGTGATGCAGGACGCCCTCAATCTTTCAAGGGAGCGAAGAAACATAACGCGCGCCAAGATCGACCTGGGAGCCGGATCGGAGATGCAGCTTCTGCAGGCAACAGTGGATATGAACACCGACAGTATCAACCTGATCCGGGAAATGTCGGCACTGAAACAAACCATGGCCGACCTGAACCGGCTGATGGCGCTGGATCCTTTGGATACGTTTATCCTCACCGACTCAATCACCTTGTCGGGGCCCCTCTTATACGATGACTTGCTAGCCAGAGCCCTGAGACAGAACAACGAATTGCTTATAGCACGTAATAATCTGAATATCAGTTCATTTGAATTAAAGGATGCACGTTCTCAACGTTATCCACGGCTTAATTTCAATGCAGGATACACGTACAACCAGATCAACTCCGAAACCGGTTTTGCTGAATACAGCCACAGCCTGGGGCCATCGCTCGGCGTTTCCCTGTCGTATCCCATTTTCGATGGCCTGAATGTGAACCGGACTGTCCAGAATGCCAAACTATCGATCAATACGAATGAGTACCTGGTGAAGGACACCGAGCTGACCATTGCCAACGACCTTTACAAAATCTACACGGATTACCTCACCCAGCTGGAAATTGTTCAGATTGAGCGGATCAACCAGGATGTTGCCCGGAAGAACCTCGAGGTGGCCTTTGAAAAATACCGGCTTGGTACCATCAACGACATTGACCTTCGCGAGATCCAGAAAAAGTACATTGATGCACAGTATCAGCTGCTTCTTTCACAGTTTCTCGCCAAAAAAGCCGAGACCGACCTGCTTCGGATCAGCGGAGAACTTTCGAAAATGCTTGATGGGAAGTAATGAATGACGAACAGAGGAGTGTTCAGTTTTGATCTTTGAATTCAGGTCAGAAATCAAAGATCTGTGTTCCTCTGTTCGTAAATCATTACTTATAAAATTCGCTCAAATGCCCCAATAAGCTTTCTGACTTCCCCGACCGTATTATAATGCACCATACTCACCCGGATCACTCCCTTTCTCTCCTGTAAACCGAGATCCCGGATCAGGCGGTGGGCGTAAAAGTCGCCGTACCGGATCCCGATCCGGTGAGGATCGACCTGAACGACTGCCCGATCGCTGCGTATCTTTTCAGAAATGAACGAAATGGTCGGAACACGGAGAAATCTGTCTGAAGTTTTTTCACCGATGATGCGGATGCCCGATTGGGATGAGAGAAAATCCAGGAGAAGAGCAGCAAGTTCCTCCTCCTGCCGGGCAAGTTGATCAAACAACACGGCATCAGGAAAACAGGTATTCACCGAATTCATTCCGTTATGATGGGATGCGGCCAGGTTAAAGTAATCAAGGATCCCCGTCAGGGAAAAGGTCAGCTCAAAGTTGACATTTCCCGGTTGCAGTTTATAAGGGATCTCATCCTCCTGAATGAAAAAATGATTGATCCCGGGCAATGCCTCCAGGTGCTTCCTTTTACCATAAAGCAAGGAATAATGGGGGCCATAGACCTTGTACAGGCTAAAAACATAAAAATCAACATCCCAGTCCGTTACGTTAATGCTCCGGTGCGGTGCATAGGCCACGCCATCCACGCATACCATCGCACCATGTTCGTGAATAAAAGCCGTCAATTCCCTGACAGGATTTATCGTCCCGAGAATATTGGAAACATGGGTAAAGGCTACCAGGCGTGTCCTTTCTGTCAGCAGAGGCTGAAGGCTTTCGGTGTGCAGCCGGAAATCATCCGGGCTGATCTTCCATTCTTTCACGATGATCCCAAAACGTTCCAGGTATCTCCAGGGGCCGATATTGGCTTCGTGGTCGCAGTTGGTGACGATCACCTCGTCGCCGGGTTGGAAGGCCAGGCTGAATGATTTCGAAAGGTTCTGCAGCAACTGGGTGGTTGAGGGGCCGAAAATGATCTCCGATGGGTCCTGTGCGTGGATCCATTTTGCCCAGGCAGCCTGTGCATCCTTCACACGCTGACCTGCCAGCTCTGAAATCCTGTAGGAGGCACCCAGCTGGACGTTTGTATGGAACAGGTAATCGGTGAGTCGTTCGCCCACCTGCCGGGCTGTCTGTGTTCCGCCGGCGTTGTCAAAATAGATCCAGTTACCATCCAGGGCGGGGAACTGGCTGCGGATAAAATCAAGATCAAGGGGCATGGTATCTTCAAATTGTATAATATGACGAAAATAGGGAAAAAATCATGATTTCTCCGTTTTCTACTCATATTAATGCCCTACGGGCCTTATAGATTTGTATAGATATACGATAAAATAGATACTTTTGGTGTTAATGAAGATTCCCATCTCCCGCATCATCCGTTCCCGCCGCCATACCATCGCCCTGATCATCACCCGCGATGCACGCCTGGTCGTCCGTGCTCCCCTGCAAGCAACCATGACCGAAATTGAAGCCCTGGTCGAACACAAACGGAGCTGGATCACTAAAAAGCTTCAGCAGGTTCAACAAAGACAGGATGTCCACAGAATGAATCCTTTCAAGGATGGAGAGCTGTTCCGGTACAAAGGAAAGCAGTATCCGCTGACCATCACCTCCAGCGAGCGCTCCATCCATCTGAACGATAATCACATCCTGTTCCCCGAGCGGTACCTGGCCAATCCTGAGCGGGCTATGATATACTGGTATGCCCACGAAACACTCCGGACCATTTCGGAACGTGTCCGCCACTATGCCGAAACATATGGATTCCGGCATACCGGCATCACGGTCACCGGTGCCCGGACCAGATGGGGATCCTGCAGCCCGGCCAACCGGCTCTGCTTCTCCTGGCGTCTCATCCTGACCCCTGAAACGGTGATCGATTATGTTGTGGTCCATGAGTTGTGCCACACCGTTGAAAAGAACCACTCACAAAGGTTCTGGAATAAGGTTGCCTCCATCCTGCCGGATTATAAGGAAAGAAAAAGGATTCTAAAGGAATACTGATGCGGTTTGCTGAAGATGCATGATCTTCAGCCGAGCCTTAAACTCTGCCAGCGTCCCTGATTTTGGAAATGTAATCTTTTTCTGATCCCCAGGGAGGATATCGAAAAAATTATCCGAAAACTGTCCCTCAACCCCTTCAGTTGTCAGAAAAACATTCTTTGCCAACGCTTTACAGGTAAGTGTGACCTCGAAGAGATTATCTGTATCGCTTATTTCCACTGTCAATTCCGGATCGCCAAGTTTCAGGAATTTTGGCCGTGCGAAATAGTGAAGGCCGGAATCATAAACGATGCCTCCGCTGCTGAGGGTGGCAACCATCACGCAAGTGGCCGTGTCCAACCCCGGGATATCTTTTTCGAAACAGAGGGACGAGGACTGTGCCGGAAAATGAACAGGAAACGATTCCCGCCACAGCTCCCGGCCGTCAAAACGTATGATCTTCATTACGAGCATGGCCGTTTGCGTTTCAGGAAGGTCTGAAACGATATGCACCCTTACGTTCCCCTCCTGTTCATCCATCACCAGGGCAACCGGTTTGAATGCCTCCCGGACGAAATAATGCAATGCTTTCCAACGGCCATAATAATCGATGCCCGACCAGGATGCCACGGGCCAGCAATCATTGATCTGCCAGTAGAGGGTTCCCATGCAGTAGGGCCTGTCGGACCGGTGGCTTTCAATGGCCATTTTAATGGCTTCCGCCTGCAGCAGCTGACCGACATACAGGAATGGTTCGAAATCCGATGGGATCCGATAATCTGGGTCCATGTACTGCCGGATACGCAGGTTTCCAATGCCACTGCGCTGGTGCGACATCATCACTTCCGATTCAATCGAATGATCCTCCGGCAGGGTGTATTTCTTCACCGAATTGAATTCCGGGAACGACTGGAACCCATATTCACTCATGAACCGGGCCCGGTACTTCCTGAAATCGCTGAAGGGATGCTGGCCATGCCACACCCCCCAGTAATGCATGTCGCCTGATTTCGTATCGTATCCGGCCAGCTTTCCCAATCCCGCCGATGGTGACGAATGCCAGTAAGGCACTTCCGGATCACAGGTGGCCACGACATCAGGGAGTATCTTGTGAAACAGCGTATCGTACGCCTTCCAGATCGCCGTTCGCTGTTCGCGGTTATACAATTGTTTCCATCCCCATCCCCTGTTTTCATCCCATTCGGCCCAGGCTGTCTCAATTTCATTGTTGCCGCACCAGAGGACAATCGAAGGATGATTGCGCAACCGTTTTACGTTATCGGTAGCCTCCAGCCTGACACTCTCCAGAAAATCATCATCGCCCGGGTGCATCGAACAGGCAAACATAAAATCCTGCCACACCATGATCCCGTATTGATCACACAGATCGTAAAAAAGATCATTTTCGTAAATCCCTCCTCCCCAGACACGAAGCATGTTCATGTTGGCCTCGGCCGCCGAACTTACCATATATTCATACCTGTCAGGAGTGACACGCGTCAAAAAGACATCGTTCGGTATGTAATTGGCCCCCTTTGCAAAAACAGGTACTCCGTTAATCTCAAAGTAAAAGCTTTTGCCACTGCCGTCCGGATCCGGATCCTGTACCAGGCGGAGGGTCCTCAGACCGGTGGTTGTCTCAGCTTCACCGGCCATTTCTGATCCCCGGCCCAGCACGACTTTGATCCCGTAGATCTTCTGATCACCCAGGCCATTGGGCCACCAGAGCCCGGGATTCGGGATGGTGAAAGCAATGTTCACGGGATTCTCTCCCGGTACCAGCGCAAGGGTCTCTTCCCGGATAAGTACACTGTCAGCATAGATCCTGGCATCCAGCTGAACTTCTTTAACGGCAAGAACGTTAAACTGTGCCTCCAGATCAGCCTGATCCGGTTCAAGGTTCTTAGTCAGGACTTGCAGATCCCTGATCCGGACATTGTCCCACGCTTCCAGGCTGACAGGACGCCAGATGCCGGAGGTCACCAGCCGCGGACCCCAGTCCCACCCGAAATGATACGGTGCCTTTCTGACAAATGGACTTATCCTCTGATCGCCAACGCCCCCGGTTTCTGACTGGTCGTTGGAGGCAGGCAGGGGATAACCGTGGGCCCGCAGCTTTTTCAGACCTTCGTTAATAGGTGATAAGAACCTGATCCTGAGTGAATTATCTCCTTTCCGAATGTGGTCTTTACAGCCGGCTCTCCAGGTCCTGAACATATTGTCTGTTGTCAGAATGAGCTGGTCATTCAGGTAAATCTCCGCATACGTGTCCAGTCCTTCAAAAACGAGATCCAGATTGTCTTTCCGGAGTATGTTCGGGTCAGCCTTGAAATTGGTCCTGTATTCCCAGTCCGTTTTATCGATCCATTGCAGGTGCCTTTCGTTCAAACGGTAAAAAGGGTCTTCGATCCTGTTATTGTCCAGAAGATCGGTGTGGACCGTTCCGGGAACCATCGCAGGCATCCATTTGCCCGTATCCGCCTGGCGGAATTCCCAGCCTTGGTCCAGCCCGAGACGGATCAGGTCAGCAGCATCCCTTTTCGGATAACAGGATGCCAAAAACATCCCAGTCATCAGAAGTAAAATCAAATTTCTCATTCACTGACTATTTATGGTAAGAGGTGTTCTTATCCGCAGATACGAGGTAATAACCCGAGGTGGTCAGAAAATCCCTGACAAAAGGTAACGCCGCAATGAACCTGTTCTGCTTCCTGGGTTTCAGCTTGAATTTGATTTCATAGTTCGGGTTGATCAGGTAATGCTGCCTCTTTTCTATGCTGTAGTGTTTCTTTTTCAATATTCGTTCAAACCGCTCAATGGACAGGCCGGTCTCTTTGATTTCCATCAGCCCCTGGATGGTCCCTTCACTTTCGCCGAAAACCTTCAGGATAAACCTGTAAAGAAAAGAAGGCAGCAAATGGAAATAGGGCAGGCGGCTGAGAATCCTGCTGCGGCAAACCTGCTGGTGCCCTCCATAGGGATTATACCAGGGTGGAAAGGCAAAAAAGATCCTGCCGCCGGGATAAAGGAACAGTTTCACGTGCATCATAAACTGCTCCTGGCCGGGAAGGTGTTCGATCACATCCCTCAGGATGATCAGATCCGCTTTTACGGTCGGGTCATGCACTTTGTAAATATTCTCTGCAATAAGGCGGAGCCTGTTCTTATAATCCGGATGATCAAGAAATGACCGGGCCAGTTGGATCTTGCTTTCCGAAAGTTCAATTCCCGTCACCTGGCAGCCCATGTCGAGGAAAGGCTTCAGGTTGCCACCTTCCCCGCACCCGATCTCCAGCACCCGGGTCCGCTCATTCAATGGACAGCATTCCTGGATGAAGGGGATGACGTATTTCCGGGTGGTATAGGACTGTTCCTGAAAATACTGCTCCTTGTTTTTATGCCGTTCCTGCATATGGATCAATAGAATAACGAAATTACGGTTTTATTATGAAGAATGAAGAATGAAGAATGAAGAATGAAGGATGTTCATTGCTACGGGATATTTTCTATATATTTACACATTTCCCGTGAAATGAAATAACCCTCCCCATGCTTCTTCACCTCAAGCCAGACCGTGAACGATCCGTTCTCCGCCGGCACCCGTGGATCTTTTCCGGAGCAGTGGGAAAAATCGACAAAGCGGCCGAGCCGGGCCAAACCATGGAGATCGTCTCCTCCTCAGGGAAATGGCTTGCCAGGGGAGCGATATCCCCCGCATCCCAGATCATCGTGCGCATCTGGACCTTTGATCCCGTGGAAGAGGTGGATGAAACTTTTTTTCAAAGACGTCTTAAAAAGGCCATCCTCTACAGGCAACTACTATACGGCGGTTCCCTGTCCGCAGCATGCAGGCTGGTCTATGCTGAAAACGATGGATTGCCCGGTGTGATCATCGATAAATACGGCGATTTCATGGTTTGCCAGTTTCTTTCTGCAGGGGCTGAACGCTGGAAGGATACCATTGTCCGGATCCTGGAAGCTTTGATCCCCTGCAGGGGCATCTATGAACGTTCAGATGCGGAGGTCAGGCTGAAAGAGGGGCTTGCTCCGAAGGCTGGCGTACTTGCGGGTCAGCAACCCCCGGATCTGGTACACATAAATATCAATGACCTGACCTATCCCGTCGATGTGAAAAAAGGCCACAAGACCGGCTTTTACCTCGATCAGTCGGTCAACCGATCCATCGTTGCCTCGCTGAGCGAGAACAGGGATGTCTTGAATTGCTTTTGCTATACAGGCAGTTTCACGGCGGCTGCATTGGCGGGAGGTGCTGCTTCGGTCTGCAGCGTTGAAACTTCGGCCGAGGCACTCCAGCTGGCACGGCAAACCCTTTCCGTCAATAATCTTGATGCATCCCGGGCAACCTTCATCGAAGATGACGTCTTTCACAGGCTCAGATTGTTCCGTGATGAAGCCCGGTCGTTTGACCTGATCATCCTTGATCCGCCAAAATTTGCCGAATCCCGGAGCCAGCTTGAAAAGGCAAGTCGGGGATATAAAGATATTAACCTACTGGCATTCAAATTATTACGTCCAAACGGAACGCTTGTTACCTTCTCCTGCTCCGGTCTGGTGACCCGCGAGCTGTTCGGTAAAATCGTGGCTGACGCAGCACTGGATGCCGGTAAGGAAGCTCGTATCCTGCAGTGGCTCACCCAGGCACCGGATCATCCGGTCGTGCTCAGTTTCCCGGAGGGAATGTATCTGAAGGGAATGGCAATAAAGATATCAGATTGACGATTAACGGATATTTGATTTGGGATATAAATCTGAAATAAATCAGAGATCAGAGTTCGGTTAATCGTTCATCGGATATCCATCCAGTCCCCATTTAACCTGATCAGTTCTTCCAGTGCATTGAGGGCATCCTTCTGGTCCACATTTTTCCGGATAAGGGTTTTGCCTTTGTAGAGCGTAACTTTACCGGGGCCGGCACCCACGTAACCATAGTCGGCGTCGGCCATCTCGCCTGGACCATTGACGATGCAGCCCATGACCGCAATTTTCAGGTTCTTCAGATGACCCATCCGTTCCTTGATCCGGTGCAGCGTTTCCTGGATATTGAAAAGGGTTCTTCCGCAGGATGGACAGGCGATGAATTCCGTTCTGGAAAAACGGCACCGGCTTCCCTGAAGGATGCCGTAGGATAATGCATTGATTTCATCACGGGGCCTTCCTTCCGCATCGATCCAGATCCCGTCGCCCAGTCCGTCGATCAGTAACCCACCGAAATCCATAGAGCTCCTGATCAGCAGCTCCTGCGGTTCCAACTGGGGATAGCGTATCCTGATGATGACCGGTACCAGGCAATGAGATTCATTCAGCTTCATAAACAAAGCCCGCAGAGCTGAAGGACCGCTATCAAAATCACCGGTGGCAATCAGAACGGCAGCAGGATCTTTTTTCATTTTGGAGATCAACGCTTCCGTCAGCTCACCTGGGTTAACCGTGATGACCTGACCCGGTAAAGGTTCATCCGTCGCCACAACGGGAACCTTTCCTCCGCCCAAGTCACCCACCTGCAGCGTCTCCCTTCTCAGGTATTCAGTCAAACCTCTGAGCGCTGGTCCCTGGTCTATGCTTTCCCCGGTACAAGCCGCTGACCGCCGACCGCCGACCGCCGACCTGACAATCAAACCAGCCACCGGTATCTCCTTTTCCGGCTCTTCTGTCAGCGACACCCGTATCGTATCCCCGATCCCTTCCCTGAGGAGTGTACCAATGCCAATGGCCGATTTGATCCGGCCATCTTCCCCTTCTCCGGCCTCAGTCACTCCAAGATGAACGGGGTAATCCATCCCCTCTGCCATCATCCGTTGAACCAGCAGGCGGTTGGAATAGACCATCACCCTCGTATTGCTGGATTTCATGGAGATCACCAGGTTGTGGAAATTTTCACTGCGGCAAATCCTGGCAAACTGAAGCGCCGACTCCACCATGCCCAGCGGGGTATCGCCGTATCGGTCAATGATCCATCCCGAGAGCGAGCCATGGTTGCTGCCAATGCGCAGAGCGGTCCCGTGATCTTTGCAGATCCGGATCAAAGGCTTGATTTGTTCCCGGATCAGCTCGCTGATCCGTTCCTCGCTTGCATCCGGAGTGATTCTGTCGTCGGATAAGAAGTTGCCGGGATTGATCCTGACCTTTTCAACGATCCGGGCTGCTGTTTCTGCCACGGACGGATTGAAATGAACATCCGCTATCAACGGAGTGGCATATCTTCTCTGCCTCAGTTCATTCTTTATTGCCGCCAGGTTTTCGGCTTCTTGTACATTCCGGGTTGTGATCCTTACATATTCACAGCCTGCCCTGGCCAGCCGGATAATCTGTTTGACGGTCAGTCCCGTGTCCATTGTCGGGACAGTGGTCATCGATTGTATCCTGATGGGATGAGCATCGCCCATTGGGATATCCCCGACCATCACCTCTCTTGTCCTGAACCGGACTGGGGAAGACAAGCCATCATCTGATTTACAGGGGTTTAAGCTCATATAAAAATTGTTGTCAGCCCTAAAAGCATTCACCTGTAAAATTACATCAAAACTCTCCTCTCTCCTCTCTCCTCTCTCCTCTCTCCTCTCTCCTCACCATAAGCCGTGAGGCTGCCCCAAACCGGAAGCAGCCTCATCGCTTTGTACTACCTAAACTAAAATCAAACATCAAAACCTATGTCAGAATCTTACAAAAACCATTCCATAAAAAAGACAATGCGATCACATCATTGGATCAGTTTTAATCCTTCCTGCGCAGATCCATCCAGTGGCCTGATCAACAAAGCTTTGTTGAAAAGAACTTTGGCCTCCCGGAGTTTTCCGAGTTGAAAATTGGTCCAGGCGTAAAGGATGGCAATATCGTAATCAAAAGGGTAATGATTCGCAATTTTCTCAAGATAGGAAAAAGCTTTCTGGTAATCTTTCCGGTTATAATAAATGGAAGCCAAACGATAATTCGTCACCGAGTGATTCGGATCGATGGCCAGGATCTCTTCGTATCGTTTGATGACCAGGTTCCAGTTCCCCATGGCTGAAGAGGGAAGGGCATAACCCATTCGGGCTTCGACGGACATGGGCATCAGGGTGATGGCTCTTTCGTAATATGCCGCGGATTCAGTGAACGCACCTGATAAATACGACAACCAGCCTAACCGAACATTAATTTCATAGGAATCCTCCCGATAGAACTTTTTGAGCTCATCGATGGCTTTGGTGTATTCCCCCTTGCTTTCATAGCTGTAACTCACGCCAAAGGCCTGTTGCATGGCGGGGTAATCCTGTGCCCGGATCAGGGATACTGGCAGGATCAACAGTAGGATCATCTGTAAGCTTAAGCGAATGTTTTTCATAAGAACCATTTTAAACTTCCTATTATAAAATGTTGATGATATGTAAACGGTTTGTATTCACGAAGATATTGCCCGGAGTTCTCTTCATAAAAATAGCGCAGAAAAAGGCTTTCCCGGTAAAGATTTTCATATTTCAGGCTGACCTGCAGGTGGTCATTGATTTGATAATAGGTCTGCATACCCCATTTCAATAGGAGATCTTCCGGTAAATTGTACACAACATAACCATTTTTTTCAAAAAACTCCGCAGCTTCGCCAAATGTGGCCGATGCCTCCAGCCACCATCCTTTCATCAATTTCAGTCCGGCGGTTTCGGCGAAAAGAAAATGGTCTTCCCTTCCATAAATGAACCGGCCAACTGTCTGGGAATATATATCGAGGTTCCCTTTTGGATAAAAGGTAAGGGCAACTTCTGCCTGGTAATGATCGTACTGGTTCAGCTTTGCATAGGTTCCCGTGAGGGTCAGGCTCACCGGTGAAAGGTCCTTGTTCAGGCTGAGGGAAACCAGGTAATCCTTCTGGTGAACGGTATCCATATCGAATAGGTAACTTTTCGTTTTCTGATCGTACTGAGCATGGAGCTGGTCATAGGTAATGCCAAGATAATGGAAAGCCGGCACCAGCGAAAATCCTTTACCAAATCGCAGTGAGGGGCTGATGTAGAACTGGTGTTGCTGAAGCGAATGATCCTCATCAAAAAGGAGTGAATCACCGGCCATTACCTGCGCTGTCCTTCCCTGGAACAGATTCAAATAACTTACCTGCAACCGCATGAAAGGAGCAACTCTGGCCAGAAAACCAATCCCATTGTACCAGGAATCGCGAATTAAATGGTCGATCTCACCGTAAATGTTGTCAACGCCATCCAGGTCCATATGGCCGTTGATCTCCTTCCCGGAACTGATCAAAGGGCCTGATTCAACATACACCATATCCAGGACATTCCTTTTGCCGGAACGTATTTTCGTTGCATCTTCTTCAGGCAGCTGACCAAGTGTACGATCGGCCGCATCCCTTCTGTTCAGCTGGATAAAGGAATAATAGATATAGGTGAGTGCTGCAGGATCTTCTTCATTGTGCTTCAGGGCCACGGTGAAATGGTCAACCGCTCTGATGAAATTATTCAGTTCATAATGGGCTATTCCCATGCGCATCCGAAGGTAATAATAATCATATCCTAAACGTAAATAGTCATTTCCGGCGTCGATCAGTTCGACCCATTGTTCACGGAGGTACAGACCATATGTGGTTGAGTCCACCTCCAAAAAATCCGGGTTATCTTCTGCGTAAAGAAAGGTAGACCATAACATCAGACCTGATAGGATGTAAATTTTCAGGTGCATTTTACCTCCGTGATGTAATGATCCTTTATTACATTGAATTCCAGGACCCCTTTTTCCCCAACGCGTATCTCAAACCGGATATTTTTGGAAACGGAGTTGAACATCCGGGTTTCGCAGGAAGCCTGCAGGAGGATGACCGGGCTGGATAACTGATCCTCGATACCGGTATACGTCATCCTGTAAACAGACCGGATGAAGATCCAGAAGGGGGCGATCAAATCCTGAAGAAAAAGGAGGAAACGGTTATGGAAGAGGTCCGCAGGCAAGGCGTCCTCAATGGTCATGTTTTGGTAGAATCCTTTTATCACTTTAAAATGGGCCAGGAAAAAATAATAGAGGACCGTACGTTTAGAGCCCTGGTACCCTGTAAAATAGAAAACCGAGTCGTCGTCCTTAAAATAAGCCATTGCCCCTGTCCTTTCGCACTGGATATACCGGTTATTCAATGAATCGACCTTAACGGCAAGCACTTCCTGATGAACTGGTGATCCCGGTTCAGTGACATTCAGAAGCAGGATTTGTCCCGGTATGAAATGGAATGCTTTTTCCAGTACCCGGTGTCTTGCAATGTTGGAGACCAGGTCGCCCTTTTCAGGAACGTCCCAGGTGGCCAGCCGGGTTTGGCTGCCTTCTGTGTGAACCACGTTGCTGAGGGGGTAATCAAGGGTAGGGGCACCGATGTATGGTTCATTCTGCACCTGAAAATGGACATGCGGAACTGGTGAACGGCCTGAGTTTCCACACAGTGCAAGCGGGGTTCCTTTTTTGACCTTGTCACCCACTTTTACTTTGAGCGACTCTTTCTTCAGATGGCTGATCTTTGTGTACAGAGAATCCGCGTGACGGAGAACGATCGTATTCCCCCAGTTGTGAACAGTGTTGATCTCCCCGACCGGGTTATCGTCAATCCCATCCTGTATTTCCTCCACCCATCCGTCGGCAGGGGCGATCACCGGTTTGCCGTATGCATAATAATCCTCCGGATCTTTTCCTGACCGATGGAAGGTGTGACCTTCATCATCCTCAATTTCAAAATCCCAGGCATGCTGCCAGGCATGCTGATGGGTGTGTTCTCCTTTATGACCCTGGGTTACCTTCCATTCTCCGTAAACCGGCAGTGACAGGCTCACCTGCAACGAAGGATTGAACCGGCTGAAATAATTCAGGTGGGAATAAAGGTTCCTTTCCGGTGAAAAATGCTGAACCATCACAACCTGTGGTGATTTCAGGTATCTCTCCCTGAACTTCAGAATATAAAGGAACAGCAGGACAATGATGTTGAAGGGCAAGGAATAGATGGAGAGCTGAAGGATGGAGAACAGCGTTCCGGCACTGATGATCACGATGATGGTCAGGGGGGTCAGCAGTGCCACCCACAGGTAGGAATACCGGGAGGGAATGATGAAGTATCCCCCGACGGCAATGGAAGTCAGGATAAAGTTGAAACCGATATAGGAATAATTGAGGGCTGTAAAATCACCGCCGAAAAGATGAAAGAATGCATAAGCCAGATAATACCCAGCCAGTGAGAGCACGAAAGCGATGCGTGAATAAATGATCAGTCCGAGTGCGATCAGCATGCCTGCAAACAGATGATATTGAAAGAAGATCGCACCCAGTGACCGGAAATAAACCTCCAGTGAGCTGGGCAGGGCAAGCCTTACAAACCAGTCGTACACTTTGACCAGGTTCAGACCGCCCAGGGCATACATTTCGTTGAGCATATAAATGCCCCGTTCACTGATATTCAGAGCGTGAAACTGACGGGAAGCCAGCAAGACCATCCAGATACCAAACAAAAAGGGAATGCTCAGGTAGGGCAGGTAATATTTCCCGATGACTCCCTCCATCATAACAGCAAGCATCAGTGTCAGGAGGCTTGTAAAGAAGATCAGCAGATAAAATTCAACAGAAGGCTGGTAGTAAATACCCAGTCCCAGGCCTACCAGCAGGCTGTTGAATCCATAATATCCTCTTTTGATGAATGTGGCATTAAACCCAATCAGGTAAGCAACTGTGTTGGATAGGATCACGGCCAGCAGTCCGCTGATCCCGGCATAAACATCAAAGAAAGAGACCACGATCAGGATCACGGCAAATATCCGGTGATCTGAAAAGAAGACCTGTGCATAGCTATTCAGTATGCTTCGTATAAAACTGGGGAACAGGGCTTTGATATGGTTCAGGCCTGGGATCATTTCAGGTGCGGGGGAACGTGCTCCATATTGGTAACATTTTCAAGGGTTTCGTTATCACGGATCACATGGGCATTCCCGTCCCGGTCAATTAATATGATGTTTGGACGCAGGGTGATGAACTGCATCCACTGGGTCATGTTATAGGCTCCCACGTGATGAACGACAAAGTGATCGCCTTTGTTCAGCAGCGGAAGATTGACATTTTCCCTGATGACGTCAATGTTCATGCAAAGCGGGCCATAAACGGTGGTGGCTTCGGTGTACTGTGAGTAATGACGCGCAGGGGTGAGCTTATGTTCGTACCAGAAAGAAGTGAACAGCAGGTTGACGCCAACATCAACGATGGTTGTCCGCTTGCCCGTGGAAAGTCTTTTATTGGCAACGACGGTTCCCAGCAGATAACCTGCTTCATCGATCAGCGCCCTGCCGGTCTCAAGGATGAGCAGCGGAAGGTTTTCGGGCGTAAACTGAGCGTTGAGCAGGGCGGAGGTAATGGCTTCCGCATAATCATCGAAGGATGGATTGGTATCACTGCCGGGATAGTAGAATCCTTTCAGGGTATTGGCCGATGCAAAACCGCCTCCCAGATCGATGTATTTGATGGTATGGTCATACTTCTGCCGGATACCGATGGCAAGATCGGCGAGCTTCTGGGCAGCGACACCATACGCCTGGGGGCTCATGATGAATGTGCCGATATGCGTATGAAGTCCCACCAGCTCAAGTTTCCCGGAATGCATGATCTTGTTGAGGGCGTCCCAGGCCTGGCCGTTCTCATAATTGAACCCAAACCTGTCCCACATGGGCTGAATACCGGTATCCATATTCACACGGATAGCCACCTTGGGCTTCTTGGCACATTTTTCGGTCAGCTCAATGATTGTATATAATTCATCCAGGTGATCAATGTGCAGGATGGAATCGTTACGGATGGCTTTTTCGAGGTACACCGCCGATTTATCAGGCCCGTTGAAGATGATGTGCTGGCCCTCCACTCCGTTAGCAAGGGCCTTATCGTATTCAAATCCCGAAACGACCTCCGCCCAGGAACCCTCCTGATGATAGATCCGGCAAACTGCATTCAGGTAATTGGTCTTGTAGGACCAGGCAAACTGTACCTTGGGGTAACGGGTGGTAAACGCACGTTTTGCCTTACTGTAAACCGACCTGATGGTTTTTTCAGAAAGGATAAAAACAGGTGACCCATAGCTGTCCACCAGTGAATCCACACTGATCCCATCAATATGGGTCGTTGGAGGCAGGTTTGCGGCTATGCCAAATTTACCGGGCATACCCATTTCCAGTTTCTTCAGGATCGGACGTTCATATCGTTGTTTTTCCATGATTGAAGTGATTTCTGTCTTTTAATCGCTTATTATTTTCAGATGGCTCCCGGCGGGGATCACAATTCACCGGTCATCGAAAGTTTTTCAAACTCTTCCCTGTCGACGATCATGTCTTTTGAATACCGGATGAAGAGTTTTCCCACATCATATATTTCATAGGGCAGGACTTTCATCCCAAGAGCCATCCGTACCAGGGCTTCCGGTATGTTCTGGCCCACCCCGACGGCAAGATAGGTCCAGGCGGGGATACGTGGATTGATCTCCAGCAGGTAATATTTATTATCCTGGGTTTTGATCATCTCCAGCTCAAAAGCGCCGCGCCACTTCGTTGCACTGACAAACTTACGGGTGAGTTCGAGCAGGTAGGCGTCGTCAATGGAAATCCCGGCCCAGGCCTTTCCCTTATCCGTGATATACTGCTTGCGCATGGCCACTGCAGCCACCGTGGTTCCTTTACCATCGCCAAGGCCTGTCACATTATACTCTGATCCGTGTACAAATTTCTGCAGGATCACCGGCAGACCCCATTTTGCACTGATCTTGTTGAAACAGGTCAGCACCTGTTCGATATTATAGGCGATATATGCATCGTACCACTTTCCTTTCACAAGCAAAGGGAAGGTGAACTCCGACTTGATGTCGAATACCTCCTTCGTCTCAAAGACCGCTTTACCATGGGGCACCAGGATATCGTACTTCTCTCCGAACTTCGAAAGGTTGACCTTATGTCGTTCTTCATACTGTTCAAGGGTGGGGAGGAACATATGGATGCCCATCCTTTTCAGCTGCTGTTCAATCTTCATGAAAGAATACAGCTCCGCATCAAAATTCGGGATGATCACATCCATGTGTTCCATCTCCTGGACATACTCAAGTCTTGAAAGGATCATATCGCTCCCGGATGATGGATAAGGAAGCTGATAGGTTTTGTCGATCAGGTCGTGCATGTAAATCATGGGCTCCAGTGATTCATAGGCTAGTCCTATGATCCTTGCGTCAATTGATTTTGCTTCACGCAATCCCATGGCCACGGCCATGCCGGGGCCGGGACTGTCAATGGCATTGAGCCCTGAAATACCAATTGTAGCCCTTCTTTTATTCATCGCTGCCTATTAAAAGATACTGCCTGAGCTGATGGATAAAATCGTTGTAGTCCTTTTCAAACGTGATGGTGTCCACACTGTAATGGGACAGGATCTCTTTTGATATGTCGCCGAACGACCTGCCTTTTTTCACCAGCTGCAGAACTTCCATGCCCAGGGGATTGACAATGAATGACTCTCCGGTGGAAGGATTAAAAAGATAACCTGACTCACTGATGGCGATATTTTCCTTTAATTTCATATCCTTTTGAATTGACGCATTGAAGCTTGTACGATCATCGGTCCATTATGGTTTGATCAGCCTGAAACTCTCAGAAAAATAAGAGTTTGCAGCTATCCTGTACAAATATACTCCTTTTGGATACATACGGATATCCAACTGATAGGTTTCACGCTCACGGCTGATGGGATAGCTTTTTAGGATCCTGCCCTGCAGATCAATTACCTGAAGTTCAGGGTTGGTCAGACCAGCAGGCAGATGATAGGTTATGTTTACGAAAGAGTTTGCCGGATTGGGATAAGGGTCTGACAAGGCAAATGAATGATCCGGATGGATGATGCCACTGGAATTTCCTTCCCCCGGCAGATCGTACACCCAGGTTTGAACCGGATAAGGGTACACAGAGTAATCGTAAACATAGGCAAGAAATTTCCGGCCAAGGTCACCGGCGTCATAAACCTGAAAATAAGAAGCCCCCGGTATGGTGGCCAGTTCTTCTCCCAGTTCATTGACGATTTTACTCCCATAAATATAATATTGTCCCGCCTCCTCATAGTAGTAATAAGTGACAGCCAGTTCAACCAGGTCGTCCGTGTTGAAGAGATGTTCCGAAACATAACGGATGTCATACAGATAGTACCCGGTTGGTACCGTAAGCGTGACTGTTTTCCATAGTGAATGGTCCATGTTGTAAATCCTGCATTGAACATTGGTCCAGTCCATCACATAATATTTGGGCCCTGAAGTTTCGAGCTGGGCCAGGGCCCCGGAAACCTGATAAATGGTTTCCAGGTTTACCTGAGCAAAGCCCTGATGAAAAAGCAGCCCTGTCCATAAAATGATAATGATTCTTTTCATCGGTCAAATTTTTTACAAAATAACGCTGATTTAACAGGTGCTGATGTACATAATTTCATAATTATGTTATGGTATTTTAATATTTTGGGATTCTGTCACTTATAATGGCTCATCTGGCCGGAATGTCATAAAACTTTCCTTAAATTCCATAACAGGGATGTAGAATTTCCGTGCCAATTTTGCATCATTCAATTAAAGCTATTCATATAAATAAAAATGCCATGAAAACGAAAAAATCTTTTTTCAGTTATTTCTTGTCAGGATTGGCCATCATGAGCCTGGCTGTCCTGGGTTGCAGTAAGACTGCCGATGTAAGCACACCGGAACGTACGGCAGCTGAGTTGAAACAAACCATTCTCCTGACAGGATTATTTGAGCCCATTCCCATGGAATCCGCCGACAACTGCATTGATGATTTTCCTTTTGAAGAATTGAGCGAGGAAGAGGTGGAAGCGTTAATGCTGATGCGGGAAGAAGAGCTGCTGGCCAGGGATGTATATGTATTTGCCTACGCTCTGTACCCCATTCCCATTTTCAATAACATATCGAAGAGTGAAACGCAACACACCGGGATGGTCAAACTTCTCATCGAAAAATATGAGCTGCCGGATCCGGGCGAAGGTCATCAGCCAGGAGTATTTGTCAATCAGGATTTACAGGCAGCGTACAATGAGTTGACCGATCTGGCTGACAACTCATTGATCGAAGCGTTGACTGCAGGTGCGACCATCGAGGACCTGGACATATTCGATCTGCATCATTTGCTCGAGGAGTCAATCGACAACCTGGACATTTCCTGGGTATTTGAAAACCTTGAGCGCGGTTCAAGAAATCACATGCGTGCTTTTTACAGGAACCTTGTATTCCGCGGTGCTGGCTACACTCCCCAGTACATCAGCCAGGAATATTTCGATGAGATCATCGGCTCAGACCATGAACCGGGCTTTGGCGGTTGCGGGTGCATGAATACCCTGTAAGCGAACCAACGGTTTATTCTTTCTTTAGCAGGTCATCCAGCGGGATCCGGTTCTTTACCGGATCCTTTTTGTATTCTGTCACCGACATACCCGTAATATTCTTAAATTGCGTTGAAAGGTACTGCACGCTGCTGTAGCCCATCTGATAAGCAATTTCACTCAGGGTCAGTTCGTCATAGGAGATCAACTCCTTTACTTTTTCAATCTTATGCAGGATGATGAACTTTTCAAGTGTCATCTTTTCATGTTGAGAGAACAGGTTGGACAGATGCTGATAGGAAAGCTGGATTTTATCCACCAGGTAGTCTGAATTCCGGATGATCGAATTGCTGTTGTTCGAAAAATGGATCAGTTCGATCACAGCGATCTTGATCTGTTCAACGATGAATTCTTCCCTGTTGTGGATGAGTTCAAACCCTTTTTCTGCCAGTGCTTTCCGGATCCGGTCAAATCCCGGATCCGCGATATTGTAGGTGATATCCGCCTCCCCAAGGCCTATGGAATTCACTTTCACACCCATTTTTTCCAGTTCCTCCCTGACCATACGAATACAGCACTGGCAGATCATATTTTTCAAACGCAGGGTGGTTGATTGCTCGTATGACGTATTCGGCTCTTCCATAGAAGGAGGGATCGTTCCGCAAAGTTAGCATATAAACAGCCGGCAAAATGTTACCTGGTTTTCTCAAACCTTTTAATGGCCACCAGTGCCAGCCTGTAGGCAATGAAAATGATCACGGGGAGGCTTAGGAACCAGAGGATCTGTGCTATCATAGTGAGTTAATTATCCGTTGATTAATATTTATGGCTTTCGCTTTCCAGTTCGCTGGCATCGATCTTCTTTTTATTGATGGCCCGCCAGGTATAAACGATATACGCCAGCACGAACGGCACCAGTAAGGAAACATAGCTCATGGCCGTAAGGGTATAATGGCTCGATGAACTGTTCCGGATGGTCAGTGAGCTCTGCAGGTCGTAGGTTGAAGGATAATACGCCGTATTGTTGAATCCGGCAACCAGAAAGAGCGAAAACACAGTCAGAACCGTACCGATGCCGGCAGCCCAGATGCCTTTATCGTGGCATTTTATGAAGTGAAGGACAGGGCGGATGATCCCGAGCAGCACCATCAACACACCTGCCAGGAACAGGATCAGGACCACCGGCATCTGGATCAGGTTATGAAAATATTTATGAGGTTCCATCGAGACGACACCCGTAACCGGATCCACGGCAAAACCTTCTTTCAGCAGCAGCATTACTGTAAAAACCAGGAAAAACACGACAAAGGGAATGGCATCGAAGAGTAACTGTTTACGTGCTCTGGCAATGACTTCCGCATGATCGACATTCCTGAAGAAATAAAGGACCGCAAGCACACGGGAAAGGAAGAAGACGGCAAGCCCCAGCGACAGGTTCTGAACGTTGACGGCTGCTTCGAGTCCGTGAAAAGGCGTTTCCCACCGGGAAAAATTGTATTCGTTGACTGAAAAAAGCGATCCCGTGAAAAAAGTGGAGACGGCTGTACCCAGTAAAATGGTTCCAACGGCGCCGTTGACCAAAAGGAACGTTTCGTAGGTGCGGTGCCCCAGGAAATTATTGGGTTTTCTCCGGTATTCATACGAAACAGCCTGGATGACGAAAGCGAAAAGAATAAGCATCCAGACCCAGTATGCACCTCCGAAGCTGGTGCTGTAGAACAATGGGAAAGAGGCAAAAAAGGCACCTCCGAAGGTGACCAGTGTCGTAAAGGTGAACTCCCATTTCCGTCCCAGGACGTTAATGATCAGGGAACGCTCGGTTTCGGTTTTCCCGAGGCGGTAGACAAGGGTTTGCCCTCCCTGCACAAAGAGCAGGAAAACGAGGAACGAAGCCAGCAGGGACACGATGATCCACCAGTACTGTTGCAGGGCAAAATGAGACATGTTTCCGAACATTATAGGGTTCCTCCATCTTTAGGTCCAAGTTTTATCTGTCGGGTCATAATTTTGATATCGGCGATCAGAAGCAGGGTGAAAGTAATGGCGAAAAGACTGAATGTCAGCTTCACGCTGCCTGCCGTAAGGCTTGAGACTGCCACCGACGTGGGCATCAGATCCTGTATCACCCAGGGCTGGCGGCCGAATTCAGCTACCAGCCACCCCATTTCCGATGCCAGGTAGGCCAGCGGGATGCTCAACACGGCAGCATACAGCAACCATCTCCACTTCGGCTGTTTCCTTCGCAGGACAAAATAAAGGGACAGAAGAAAAAGGAGCACAAACCACATTCCCAGCACCACCATGATTCGGAAGGAGTAGAAGGTCGGGGAGATTGGTGGTATGGCTTGATGAACGTCCGTCAGGTGACCGTAACCAAAGTAGGCAAAGTTCTCCTCGAAGATCACCCTGGCCGAATCGGCCCTGGACAGGTTCCCTTCTTCTTTGGCTTCCTTGAAATTCTTCAGTGCGGTCACTGCCAGCCTGCCTTTTGCCATCTTCTCCTCAACAGAGATGATGCTGCGCTCCGGGTTCCCGTGTATCAGGTCCTTTATTCCGGGCACATAGGCTTTTGCATCGTGGAAAGCCATGAGCGACAACAGGCTGGGTATTTCAATCTTCAGCAGGAATTCCCTCTGCCGGTGTTCATTTCTGGTCCCTGAAAGGATCCCTACGGCTGCCAGGGGGGCATGGGTCGTTCCCTCGTAGAGGTTCTCCATGGCGGCGAATTTCACGGGTTGATGCCGGGCGAGCAGCCGGGCCGACCCGTCACCGGTCAGGATCAGAAAAAACGACATGATCAGGCCAAAAACGGACGCAATGATGATGCTCCGTTTTGCCAGCAGCTGATGCCGGTTCCGGAGAAGGAACCACGCGCTGACACCCACCACGAACACGGAAGCCAGCACATAACCTGAGGTCACCGTATGCAGGAACTTATTGATGGCAACCGGTGAGAACAGCACCACCCAGAAATTCACCATTTCATTCCGGGCTGTTTCGGGATTGAAGCGCATGCCAACCGGGTACTGCATCCAGGCATTGGCCACCAGGATCCAGAGGGCCGACAGGCTTGCCCCGACCGCCACCAGCCATGTCGAGGCCAGGTGAAACTTCTGGCTCACCTTGTTCCATCCAAAAAACATGACCGCTATAAACGTGCTTTCCAGGAAGAAGGCCATGATCCCTTCAACGGCCAGCGGGGCACCGAAAATGTCGCCCACAAACCAGGAGTAATTGCTCCAGTTGGTTCCGAACTCAAATTCAAGGATGATACCCGTGGCTACGCCTATGGCAAAGTTCACTCCGAACAGGGTCATCCAGAATTTGGTGATCCGCTTCCATTCTTCATTGCCTGTTCTCACGTACAGGGTTTCCATGAAGGCAATGATGAATGATAAACCCAGCGTAAGCGGAACAAACAGCCAGTGGTAAATCGCCGTAAGCGCAAATTGGGCTCTCGACCAGTCGACCAGTGATGCATCCATAATCAATGAGGTTTGGTTGTTAATTGTTCGATGACATAGTCACCTTTTTCTTTTTCAGAGCGAAATTTTGAGTTGAGAAAATCCGGGAAGAAAAACAACCTGAATACAGCAAACATGATAAACAGCTTGATGAATATGATTAGCCAGAGGGTTTTGCCGACGGTCATCTGGTGGAACCCATCGTAATAAAACCTGTAAATCTTCCTGATCAGTGACATAAATCTGATGAATTCATTAATATGCGTAAAAATAAATATTAATATTTTTCCGGCAAAATTTTATTGATTATTTGCACGCTTGTCCCCTTTATCAGGCTTAACCATACAATATTTCGAATTGTAAACAGTTTATCAAAGGGTAAAGATTCGTATGTTTGCAGTTCAAAATTCATTGATAATGAAACTTTTCACTACCCTTGTTCCGATCTTTTTTTTCTTTCTTGGCAATTACTCATCCTTTGCTCAGGAAATAGGTATCGGACAATGGCGCGAACATCTTCCTTACTTTGAAGGTATTTCCCTCACGGAGGCTGAAAGCCGGATTTATTGCTCCACACCTTACAGCATATTTTATTTTGACAAAACGGATAATAGCCTGATGAGGCTGAACAAGGTGACCGGATTGTCCGATATCGGGATCAGTACGATCAATTACCACACCGCCCTTCAAACACTGGTGATCGCCTATACCAATACCAACATGGATCTGATCAGGGGCAATACGATCACCAACATCTCGGATATTTACCGCAAGCCGATCCTCGGAAAGAAAACGATCAACCGTATTTGTTTCAGGGATCAGTACGCCTATCTGGCCTGCGGATTCGGGATCGTTGTGCTGGATCTCGAAAAGGAAGAGATCGCCGATACCTATTACATTGGCCCGGACGGAAGCCAGATCAACGTATCCGATCTCACTTTTGATGAAAACAATCATATTTTCGCTGCCACTGAAAGCGGGATCTACAGGGCCTCCCTGAACAGCGCCAACCTGTCGGATTATAATTCATGGACAAAAGACATGAATGTACCCCATCCTGATCTCGTCTACAACCACATCGAGTACTTTGCCGGAAAAGTATTTGCCAATAATGTTCACGAGGAATATGATGCGGATACAATCTTCACGTTTGACGGAACCAGCTGGCAAAGATTCGATTCACCTTCCTTTTCCACAAAAAAGAGCATCCAGGTCAATTACGGTCAGCTGCTTTTTGCAAATATTTATAATGTCGCAGTCTATGATCAGGCTCTGACCAGGATCTATTTTACCTATCAGCCCAGTGATATCTGGATTGCCCCCAACGATGCCATCCTTGATGAAGAAGGGTCTGTATGGGTGGCTGATCGTTACTACGGGTTGCTGAAGACTTATAACAATGGCTGGAGCGCTGATGTGATAAGGCCGAACGGACCCAAATCGGTCAATGTTTTTGACATGTCGGTTAGGGGGAAAGACCTGTATGTTGTTCCGGGCGGCAGGGATGCTTCCTGGGGCAATGTCTGGAAAAGAGGAGAGGTCTACTGGTTTATCGAAAACAGCTGGGATTACCTGGATTATAAGAAACAACCCGAATTGGAACCTGCCCGCGACATGGTTGTGGTGGAAGTGGATCCGGCGAATCCCAAAACGGTCTTTATCGGATCCTGGGGCAATGGGGTGTACGAGATCAGGAACAACGCACTTTTTGAGATCTACACGGATGAAAACAGCACCCTTCAGCAGTTCACCGGGACCGGAAGGATCAATGTCGGGGGGCTCTGTTTCGATCATGACCATAACCTCTGGGTCACGAACTCGAATGCTGCAAACCTGCTTTGCGTAAAGAAAAACGATGGAACCTGGGCTTCTTTTAATCTGGGTTCCGCAGCCTCCGGCATTGATGCAGGTGAGATCGTGATCGACAGTGCAGATCAGAAATGGATACTGGTCAGGGATCACGGACTGCTGGTCTTCAACGACAATCATACGCTCGATCAGCCGGCTGATGATCAGATGCGAAAGCTGAGTTCCAATGCAGGCAATGGTGCACTCCCCGGCTTGAAGATCCTCAGTGCTGCCGTGGACCAGGAAGGCGAACTGTGGATCGGATCCGATGAAGGAGTGGCGGTCATTTATTCTCCCGGAAATGTTTTCACAGGTGGGAACTATGATGCACAGCGTATCCTGGTCGAACAGGACGGATATGTTCAGTATCTCCTGGAAACAGAAACGGTGACCTGCATCACCATTGACGGAGCGAACCGGAAATGGTTCGGGACCGACCGTGCCGGGGTTTTTCTGATGTCGGAGGATGGCACCAGGGAAATTCTCCATTTCGACGAAAGTGACAGTCCGCTGCTTTCCAACTCCATCACCAGCATTGTGATCAACGATGACGGAGAAGTCTTTTTCGGAACAGCCAAAGGGATCATTTCGTATAAAAGCACCGCCACGCCACCGCCACCTGTCATTACGGACGTATATGCCTATCCGAACCCTGTCAGGGAAGGATACGACGGACCCATCGCCATCAGGGGACTTGGTAACGATGTTGTGGATGTGAAGATCACAGATATCAGCGGCACGCTGGTGTTTGCTCCTGAAATCGAAGGAGGGCAGGCGATCTGGTATGGACGAAATTTCGATGGAAGAAAGGTCCGGACAGGTGTCTATCTGGTCTTCATCAGCAACGAAGATGGTTCCGATACGATGGTGACAAAAATTTTGTTCATTAATTAACAAAATTGTCAGGCTGACCCATTCAATTCTGCTTCCTCCATGCCTGAAATGATTCATAGCCGGGGAGTTGTGTTCCACCATGTGTCGTTCGGTGAAAGCAGTATCGTTGCCAGAATCTATACTGAAAAATACGGCCTGCAATCCTATATGATCAAAGGGGTCAGAAACAAAAAGGCCAGGATCCCCTATTCGCTTTTTCAACCCGGAATGCTGCTGGAAATGGTCGTCAGTAAAAATGAGAAGCACACCCTCCAGCATATCCGGGAAGTCCGCTGTGAGCACCTGTATGAAACTGTGCTTCAGGATATCCGGAAAACCGCAGTCCTGATTTTCATGATGGACATCCTGAACAAAACGATCCGTGAGGAAGAAGCCAACCCGGAGTTGTTTGGTTTCATACATCATTCCCTTGTGAACCTTGATGAGAGTACCGGATCCGTTTCAAACTACCACCTGGTATTTCTTGTACGTCTTGCACGTCTTCTTGGATTTTCACCCAGAAACAATTTTTCTGACCGTGATCCGTATTTCAACATGAGTGAGGGGGAATTTTATTCCGGCAAGGAGATTCCGGGACTGTATATGGATCCCCCCCTGACCCGGATCTTTTCTGAGGTTCTTCACACGGACTACGATACCATTTGCCGGCTGAAGCTTCCTTCGGCTTGCCGTAATGAACTACTGGAAGGGATCCTTGCTTATTTGGGGATGCACTCTCCCTTTGTCAGGGATATAAAGTCGCATCACATACTTCGGGAAGTATTCTCCTGAATCATTCGACAGGCACAAAGCCTATCAGCTCCGCAAGATGGGCAAGCAGTAACTTTTTCACCTGGATCATATCCCCCGGGATGTCTGTTTCTTTCTGCAGGGATGTTGATCCCTTATTGGTAAATCCACAGGGATTGATGAACTGAAAAAAACTGAGGTCGGTATTGATGTTGAATGCAAATCCGTGCATGGTCACATTTCGGCTTGCCCGCACCCCGATGGCGCATATTTTCCGTGGAAAGGTATGCGGATCAAGCCAAACTCCAGTGGCACCTTCCAGCCGTTCGCCGTTCACGCCATAGAAATCCAGCGTCCGGATCACGGCTTCTTCCAGAACATGGATGTACCTGCGGATCGTCAGATGAAAAGCGTCCAGGTCAAGGATGGGATAACCCACCAGTTGTCCCGGACCGTGATAGGTGATATCTCCGCCGCGGTTGATCCGGAAAAAGGAAATTCTTTTTTTTTGCATCATCTCCTCCGTGATGAGCAAATTCCTCTCCGCACCGCTTTTTCCAAGCGTATAGACGTGCGGGTGCTCGCAAAAAAGAAGGTGCCCTGCCAGGGCTTTACGCTCTTCCGGGACGGATTCCATACCCGTTTTCTGCCGAATGATCTGCTGGAACAACTTTTCCTGGTAGTCCCACGCCTCCCTGAAGGAGATCAGGCCGAGGTCTTCATATCTTACTTTCATGTATTAAACTGTTTTGATATCTGATGAACGATTAACCGATAGTTGATTTATGATTGGATTGTCGATATAAATCAAATATCTGATATCGGTTAATCATTCATCAGATATCGGCACACGTGTCTTTCCGCCCGGTAAGACGACCGTACCAGGGGGCTGCTTTCCACAAAGCGAAAGCCCTTCTGCAGGCCCTGAACACGGTACTTTTCAAATTGCTCCGGGGTGACATAGGCCGCTACCGGAAGGTGTTTCCGTGTTGGCTGCAGGTACTGCCCGATGGTCAGTACGGTGCACCCGGCAGCCAGGAGCTCATCCATGGTCTCAGCCACTTCCTCTTCGCTTTCCCCCAGTCCGACCATGATTCCGGATTTTGCCACAACACCTGATTCAGCGATGATCCGGAGCACGCTGAGGCTGACATCGTACTGTGCACGGCTTCGGATCATGGGGGTGAGCCGTCTGACCGTTTCCATATTGTGCGAAACGACTTCAGGTGCGCTCTGGATCACCTGCCGGATACGGCCGGCATCCCCGTCGAAATCAGGGATCAGGGCCTCGATGGTGGTGTGGGGATTCAGTTCCTTGATTGCCCTGATCGTTGCTGCCCAGGCTGCAGCGCCTTTATCCGCAAGGTCATCGCGATCGACAGAGGTGACCACGCAATGCGTCAGATTCATAAGAAGAACTGAATGAGCAAGTTGCATTGGTTCGGTGGGCTCTGGTGGCAACGGACGGCCTGTCTTCACATTACAGAACTTACAGGAACGTGTACAGATATCCCCCAGGATCATGAAGGTGGCAGTGCCCCTTCCCCAACAATCGGCGATATTCGGGCAGTGCCCGCTTTCACAGATCGTATGAAGCTTATGCTGATGGACAATGTCCTTGACCTGCACGTACTGTTTTCCTGCCGGTAGTTTGATCTTCAACCAGGGGGGCCGTCTGGAATAAGGATGTTGAATCATCGGTTGTCAAAGTATCAGCGTAATCACTCACAAAAATAATAATACAATAACCATTAACGATTATTCAAATAGAAGTAGAGGTGGCAGGCGAAGGAGAAATCACAAAGGAGGGTTGATATTAGATTTCTGTTGATTCTCATATCTCTGATATCCTTTCTAATTTCAATTTCTACTTCTACCTCTATCTCTATCTGGATTATGAGTAATCGCTATTCAAAAAAGATTCTTCACCACTTTGATCACCTGATCAATTTCCTCATCGCCAACATCCAGGTGGGTGATCATCCGGATTTTCTGAGGGCCGAAGTCAAGGGCAAGAACATCAGCCTCCCTGAGTTTCGCCAGGCATGTGTCTGTGGAAACCGTATCCTCAAGGGTAAAGACGACGATGTTGGTATCCACCGGCAAAATTTCTTTTACATACGGGAGCCCTGAAAGGGTTTGGGCAAGAGCTTTTGCTCTCTGATGATCTTCTTTCACCCGTTCCGTATGGTGTTCGAACGCATAGAGTCCTGCAGCGGCCAGAAAGCCTGACTGACGCATGGCACCGCCGAAAAGTTTGCGGACGCGCCTGGTCTGATTGATGAATCCTTTATCCCCGATCAGCAGGGAGCCGACCGGGGCCCCCAGGCCTTTGGAAAGGCAAACGGAGACCGAATCAAACAGCTGCCCGTATTGCAGGGGCGATTCCCCGGTTTCGGCCAGCGCATTGAAGATCCGGGCACCGTCGAGATGAAGCTTCAGTCCGTGAGCCTGGCAGGCAAGGTAGATCCGCCGGATCTCCCCGATATCCCAGATGCTTCCGCCTCCTTTGTTGCAGGTGTTCTCGATGATCACCAGGCTGGTTCTGGGATGATGGATATCATCCGGATTGATGTTCCCAAGAACATCCCCTGATGTGAAACGGCCCCTGTCGCCTTTCACCAGCCGGACCGACACGCCCGAGTTGGCCATCAGGCCGCCTCCCTCATAATGATAGACATGGGAAAGGGCATCGCAGATCACTTCGTCGCCGGGTCGGGTATGTACCTTAACGGCAATCTGGTTCGTCATGGTGCCGGAAGGACAATAAACGGCATCCTCTTTTCCAAAAAGAGTGGCTGCCCGTTCCTCCAGGGCTATGACCGTCGGGTCGTCACCCAAGACATCATCGCCCACGTTGGCATTCATCATCGCCTTTAGCATGCCCGGCGTGGGGCGGGTGACGGTGTCGCTGCGCAAATCGATCGGACTCCTCATAGATTAATTTTTAAAGCAAAATTACGAAAATGGTAACACGATGAACACCGCAATATCCCAGAGCGTATGCGACAGGATGTTGATCACCATGGAATGGTATCGATGATACAGCCAGCCCCAGAACAGGCCGCAGATCAATGCCGCCATTACCAGCATGAAATTACCGGTGGCGAGATGGACCACCGTGTAAAGCGAAGTCGCCAGGAGGAACCCGGTCCATTTTCCATACCGGAATGACAGATGCCGCTGTACAAATCCCCTCCAGTAAAGTTCTTCCCCAGGGCCGATCACCAGTGCCATCAAAACGAGGATCCTTGCAGGGGAGGTTGCACCCTTGAAATGATAAACCCCTGTTATCTGATCGCCTGCAAACGAAAACCACGCACGCGAGAGGAGGTTACCGATATAAAACACAAAATAAAGGACGATAACCGATGCGAGGGCGATGATCAGTTTTCGGGAAACATGGCTCGAAAAATCTGAGCACAGGGAAGAAAGCCAGTTCCTGTCCAGTAGAAAACCGAGCAAAACAAGAATGAACAGATTGAGGCTCATCCACCACCAGAAATCCAGCCCTCCGATGTGCTGAATGACAAACAGTGGGACAAAGATTCCCACACCCAGAAGAATGACCATCCAGACCAATCTGTGGTGCGGCAGGAAGTTCCGTTTCATTTTAAATTAAGGATTACGACATTGAGCAGCAGTGCCACCGTGCACAGGGTGCCAAACAACAGGTTAAGCTTAGCGGTGGCTCCATCCAGGGCTATAAAGTCGAGCGGATCAATAGGTTCTTTCCGCCGGATGGCTTTGTGCCAGAGTTTGACGGCCAGGGGAAGGGCCATCAGGGTCAACAGGAACGGCAGTGGCATGGCCGGGATATCTCCGGGTAAGATCCTCGGTGCGAAGATCAATCCCAGTACAATGGCAAAAGGTCCGAAGATCATAAAGGCATAGTACCGCAGCGATCCATTATCCCCCAGCAAAGACGCTATCGTGGTAATATCTCCTTTCTTATCCGACACAATGTCGCGCCAGTTGTTGGCGTGCAGGATGGCGATCACGTGCATTGCCATGGGAACGGCCCACACTACGGGTATCCAGGAGAATGAGCCGGACTGGACATACCAGGAGCCCAGGGAACCCAGTATGCCGAAGTTCAGAAATACGGCCAGATCACCCAGCGCGTGATATTTCAGGGATATCTTTCCCCCGCGGGTATAGAAGATGCCTACCAGAAGACCGAGTCCCCCAATAGCCAGCAGCAGGGGTCCGCTCTTCCAGGCAAGATAGAAACCGATCAGCGCCCCGGCAAGAAACAGAATTGCAGAAGCGACCAGCGCCTCTTTCAGCGTAATCATTCCCCTTACCACACCCCCGCTCACAGGTATCGGAACCCGGTCAAGCCCTTTTTTATAATCGTTGATATCGCTGAGAATGTTGGCAGCCGAATGAAGAACGACCATTCCCAGGAGAGACAGGATGAATAATCCGGGTTTGAATGCGTTACCGCCATAGGCTGCAGCGCCTACTGAACCAAATACCACAGGCATCGTGCTTGCCGGAAAAGAAAATGGGCGGCTGCAGATGAGCCATTTTTTAAAGAAATTCATTTTGACCGGTCGATCCATTTTTAAATTCGGTTTTTTATTCTGCCGTTGCTCTGTTACCAGAGGAACGGGATCATATTTCATCAACGAACAATAAACATTCTGAAGACGACCTTGTTCACAACCGCCGCTTTCTTTTCAGCAAGCGAAAACTCAAAATCTGATCTGTTGTAAATCGTAAGGTGGATGTTGGTTTCCGGCGACCCGGATGGATCATAATAGGTCAGTGTTCCCGGTGGCAGACCAGCTCTGGAACGATAGTATCCGACAGCACTTCTGGATTTTTTTTCCGCCATGGCCTGAACAATAAAACCGTTGCTTCAGTAGTTAAATATCTGATTTACCTTATTTTTGTCAAAATTATAAAAGTTTGTGACCTGATCTTATAGTTTTCAAGGGAATTGAACATCTATACTCAAAAAAAACGCTGGAAGCTCAGTCTTTTTGTGATAGCCGCGGTGATCGTGGCTGCTTCCCTCTGGTACTCCAATAACACGGTGAGTAAGATTGCAAGTGAGGAAAAAAGCAATATCCGGATATGGGCAAATGCCATTCAGCGGCGGGTGAGCCTGGTGGATTATACGGAAGATTTTTTTGAGTCACTCAAGGCCGAAGAACGAAAAAGGGTGGAATTGCTTGCCGAGGCCACGAAGCGTCTCATCTATGCAGAAAACTCAGAAGAACTGACCTTCTATTCCGATATCATTGCAGGCAACACCACCATTCCGGTCATTCAAACCGATAGTATGGGCCGGATCCTCGGAGTAAAAAATGTTGATTTTTTGTTAGGGGACATTCAATACCTGGATGGAAAGCTCAAGGAGGAGTTCTCCCTTTATGAACCTGTAAAGGTCAGTACTTACGGGAATGTCAGCTATCTTTATTACAGGGATTCCAAGACCTATTCAGAGCTTCGGTCCTACCTGGATGATATGGTCAGGTCGTTTATCTCCGAGGTGGTCCTCAACTCCGCATCGGTCCCTGTCATTATCACCGACAGTACCAAATCCAGGGTGCTGGAATTTGGGAATATTGATTCCCTTAAAATTGCCGACACGAATTATGTCAGGCAGATCCTTGACGAAATGGCCAGTCAGAACGAGCCTATCCGGCTCGACCTTGTGGAGCAGGGTACCTGGTTTATTTTCTGGAAAGATTCGTATCTCCTGACACAGCTCCGGTACTACCCCTATGTTCAATTCGGTGTGATCGGGCTGTTTCTGATCATCGCCTATTTACTGTTCAGCACCGCCCGCAGATCGGAACAAAACCAGGTATGGGTTGGTATGTCGAAGGAAACCGCCCATCAGCTCGGCACGCCCATTTCCTCCATGATCGCCTGGATCGAATTGCTCAAACTGAAGCAACTCGACAACAAAATCGTCCAGGAAATTGAAAAAGACGTGAACCGGCTTGAAAATATCACCGAACGGTTCTCCAAAATTGGTTCTCCCCCGAAACTCTCACCTGAAAACGTTGTGGAGGCGATCTATGATGCCATTGAATACATTAAAAACAGGTCTTCCAAAAAGATACACTATACGATCAATGTACCCCGGGAGCATGAAATCATTCTGCCCCTGAATACAAACCTTTTTGGCTGGGTCATTGAAAATCTGTGTAAAAATGCCATTGATGCCATGGGCGGAAATGGTTCGATCAGCATCACGGTTTCCGAAGACATCAAACGGGTGTTCGTTGATGTGACCGATACCGGAAAAGGCATTCCCCGGTCACATCAAAAAACGATCTTCTCACCGGGCTACACCAGTAAAAAAAGAGGCTGGGGGCTTGGACTGACACTTTCCAAGCGGATCATCAAGGATTATCACAATGGAAAGATCTTCGTCAAATCCTCCGTTGTGGACCAGGGAACCACGTTTCGCATCGTTTTGAACAGGTAATGCCCGGCATCTACCTTCATATCCCGTTCTGCAGGAAGAAATGTCATTACTGTAATTTCTATTCCTCAACCCTGTTGCAGCATAAACAGTATTTCACTGATGCACTGACAAAGGAGATCATCCTGCGCAGCAACTATCTCTCAACCGTACCTGTGCAAACGGTCTATTTCGGCGGGGGGACGCCTTCCCTTCTGACGGCCGGAGACCTGGCACGGATCTTCGGGGATTTGAACCGTATCTTTCAAATTGCAGATGACGCAGAGATCACCCTTGAGGCCAATCCGGACGACCTGACGGGAAAATACCTGAGCGACCTCCGCACCCTGCCAGTCAATCGTTTAAGCATAGGCATCCAATCCTTCTTTGATGACGACCTTCATTTCCTGAACCGGATCCATTCTGCAAGGGTAGCCCTTGATTCCATAAAACGGGCACAGGATAAAGGATTTCTCAATCTCAGCGTCGACCTGATCTATGGCATACCCACCCTGACCAGAGAGAAATGGGCTGAAAATCTTCAGATCGCTTTTTCACTGGATATCCCCCACATCTCTGCCTACGCACTGACCGTTGAGCCCGGAACATCTCTGGAAAAGCTAATCATCAGAGGAAAAGCCGTTTCCCCCGATGAAGAGGCCATGGTGGACCATTTTAACCTGCTTTGTGATGAAATGCGGAAAAATGGATATGCCCATTATGAAATTTCCAACTTCTGCAAAGAAAAAAACGAATCACGTCACAACATTGGCTACTGGACCGGTGAACCTTACCTGGGACTGGGTCCGTCGGCACATTCGTACAACGGTATTTCCAGGCAATGGAACCGGGTAGATGTCAGGACCTATATTGAATCCATCCGGAACGGTCAACCTGATATTGAAGTGGAGATACTGAGCCGGGATCAGAAGTACAATGAATATGTGATGACCTCCCTCCGTACGGTGTGGGGATGCAACACTGAGGTGGTTCTGGAACGGTTCGGCAGAATGTACAATGACTATCTGCTCGGGCAGGCAGCCGGCTGGATAAAATCAGGACATCTTATTTCAGAGAAGGATGTTCTGAAACTGACCCATACCGGGAAACTGTTTGCCGACCGCATCACCTCTGATCTCTTTCTGATGGGTGAATGATCAATCCCTGATAAGCCTGACTTTCAACACCACAGGCTGGTGGTCGGTAAACTCAAAATGCACCGGGACCGTCTTCACTTCAACCACTTCCACATTGGGAGAGACCAGAAAAAAATCGATGAGTGTTGTGCGGGTCGCTCCTTTTGCATAAGGCTTATCGACGTCCCGGTTGGTGGGCTGGGAGGGATCATAGACCCATTTCCATCCGGAGGGCATCAGCCCGGCGGGGATAAGGGGATCGATGGTTTTCAGGGCATCGCCGCTGGTGATCCTTTCCTGGCGGAAATCCGGCGGATTCTGGTTCCAGTCGCCACCGGCGATCACATAGTGACCCTTTTGATAAGCATCCGTTGCCTCCTTCCGGAGTATCTCGAGCTGCATTGACTTGGCTTCCCCGGTTTCATCGTAAGCGGAATGATGCGTATTGATCAATGTTAACGGCTGATCATTCACGGTTAGTTCTGTCAGCAGGAAACACCTCTGCAACATGAACAACCGCGTGGGCCAGGATTCATCGGGGGGGAAGGCATACCGACTGGCTGTCTGCGGACAGAACCGGCTTGCAGTCAACAGGCCGCTTTGCACGTCACCCATGGGATGCAAAAATGGCAGAGGCACAAACCTGACCCGGTAGTTGAACGCGAACAGCGTGTGGTATCCGGGTAGGACACCCTGGATCCGTTTCACCTGGTCATCGTGATAACTCCGTTTTGCGCTTTGATCAACTTCCTGAAAAAGAAACAGATCAATATTCCCCAGGCGGTACAATTGATCCAAAATTCCCTTCCGGTAACGATCATACAGATCTCGTTCCGGCCGGACCCTTACACCGCCTTCATAAAAAAAGTCCATCTCTTTTCCAAGTCCTCCATAACCAATATTCCAGGTGATCAGTGTCAGTGTATCCTCCGGGAGCGTGTTATCCGTGCAGGGTTTAGGAACAGCACTGTTTTCAACCGGGGGTGGGGCATACAGGGTAATCATTCCCCAGATGATGACACCTGCCAGATAGAGAATGATCAGGCCCAGAGGGACCAGTACGATCCACAGGGCGATTTTTATCCATTCAACCATGTCGCATATTTTGTATAAAATTACATCATTCTGACCGATTGTGCCTTTTATTAATTTTTGTACTTTTACTCCACTTTAAAATCTTTGGTTCATGCCTATCCTTGGATCTATCCTGAAAAAAACGATTGAGTTACGGAGTAAGTTACCCAAAGAGATCAGGCACCGGGATCGATATGAAGAACAGAAAGGGGTTCTGAAGAAGTTGTTGAAAAAGGCCCAGTTCACCCATTTTGGTGAACACTATGACTTCAACAGCATTGTTCGGTCGGATGATATCGTGAATGAATTCAGGGAAAGAATTCCCATCCAGGATTATAATTCGATTTTCAAACACTGGTGGTATCGGGCACTGAATGGGGAAGCCTATGTAACATGGCCGGGCAGGGTGAAATATTTTGCATTGAGTTCCGGGACATCCGAGGCTTCAAGCAAGTACATCCCCGTGACCAACGACATGGTCAGAGCCATCCGGAAGACCAGTGTCCGTCAGCTTCTGTCGCTGGTCCACTATGACTTCCCTCCCGAGTTTTACGACAAGGGGGTCCTGATGCTCGGCGGCAGCACCCACCTCAACTATAATGGCACTTATTATGAGGGAGATCTCTCAGGCATAACAGCCAGTGGGATACCCTTCTGGTTCCAGCATTTTTACAAGCCCGGTAAGCGAATCGCCAAAGAAAAGGATTGGGCCACCAAACTGGATGAGATCGTCAAAAATGCCATAAACTGGGATATTGGAGTCATTGTCGGTGTACCCGCGTGGTTGCAGATCCTGATGGAGAAGATCATCCAGCATTACCAGTTGAAAACCATCCATGAACTATGGCCAAGCCTTTCAATCTTTGTTCACGGAGGGGTGTCCTTTGATCCTTACAAAAACGGCTTTGAAAAATTGCTGTCCCACCCACTGACCTATATGGAGACTTACCTTGCCAGCGAGGGATTCATTGCGTATCAGTCCTATCCGGCTCCACATGCGATGCAGCTGGTCACCGACAACGGGCTTTTCTATGAATTCATACCATTCAACGACCGGAACATCGACGAGCTTGGGAATCTGAAGGCAGAACCTGAAACACTTACGTTAGCAGAGGTGAAGGAAGGTGTCGAGTACGTGTTGTTGCTCAGTTCGTGTGCCGGTGCCTGGCGTTATGTGATCGGTGATACGATCAAGTTTACCTCCGCTGAGTGGTGCGAGCTTGTCATCACCGGCCGCACTAAGCATTATCTGAACATATGCGGAGAGCATCTTTCGCTGGAGAACATGAACAGGGCGGTCAAGATGCTTGAGGATGAGTGCAAGATCGAAGTGCGCGAATTCACCGTCACACCCATTCAGTCCGGGTCACTGTTCGCGCATAAATGGTACCTTGGAACCGATAGTGCGATCAGTCCGGAAGTTGCTGCAAAAAAAATTGATGAATACCTGAAAGTGCTCAACGATGATTACCGTGTTGAACGCAAAGCTGCCATCCGTGATGTGATCGTGGAGATCCATCCCTCAAGGGTTTTTTACGACTGGATGAAGATCTGTGGTAAAGAAGGTGCCCAGCATAAATTTCCGCGTGTGTTACGAAATGAATCCTTAGAGAAATGGGCAGCTTATCTGGATAGTTTAACCAAATAACTGGACAGAAAATGTTCAACATCTTTCTTCAGGGTGTCATACTTGGGTTACTGATTTCCGTTACGGCCGGGCCATCCTTCATCACCATCCTCCAGACAAGCCTGCAGCGAGGTTTCAACATGGCTTTCTTCATCGCACTGGGCGTTCTTTTAAGCGATGCAGTCCTCATTACCATTTGCTACCTTGGAGCAAGTATCATCATCACTACCCCATCAAGCCGGATTTATATCGGAATGATCGGGGGAATAATTCTGATCGCATTTGGATTATGGACCTTCAACCGAAAACCGGAGATTCTGCTGCGCCGAAGTCCCAAGTACAAAACCCCCACCAAAAGACCCGGCCCGCTGACCTATATCTTCAAGGGTTTCTTCCTTAATTTTCTGAATCCCTTCCTTCTGATCTTCTGGTTTACAGCCATAAGCTGGGTCGCTTCCAGGGCTGAGGAAGGAAAACTATTGATCTACACACTTGTATTTTTTAGCGGAACCCTGGCGACCACCTTCTCCCTCGACTTGCTAAAAAGTTTCATCGGTAACAAAATCAGTCTCTATATCCGGCCCAGGACCCAGCTCTGGATCAACCGCGCCGTTGGAATCGCACTCATTGCTTTTGGCATTTTTCTCATTGTTAAAGTTTCTCTTGAATGGCTTTGACCCCAATTCGGATTCATTCAACATAAAAAGTGGCCTATGAAATCAAATTTATCAAAAAACTGGTGGTTCCTTTTCATCCTGGGATGTGTTTTCATCCTGTTCGGGGGCCTGCTGACCTTTTATCCAAAAGAGACCCCGCAGAAGATCTTATTCTTGATGGGATTGATCATCCTTCTGGGAGGCATCATCATTCTGGGGCTGTCACTGATGAATAAAAAAGACAACAAGGGGTGGGGAGGATTGATGACATTTTCTGTCATAACGATTGCGCTTGGACTTTTTATCATGGTCACCCCCGGCCTGGCCCTGAAGGTCCTGATGATCGTACTGGGCATCTGGGCTTTGCTGGTTGGCGTTTACCAGCTCTACAGCCATTTTACAACTGCCAGGGAAAACAGGAAGGGATCTCTTGGCCTTTCTATCGCATTGATCGCGATCCTGCTGGGACTTATCATGGTGTTCAGGCCGTTCCCGGTAAGTATGTTGATGACGATCCTGACGGGGATCATTTCGGTGATCGTCGGAATAATGCTTATCGGCAGGTCGTTCAGGACCGGGAAATTAACCTCCTGAGCAGCTCTACGGCTGGTCTCTGAGTTGAATATCCTTGATATTCAACTGGATCGACACATTGCCGTTCCAATCGTTTTCCTCGATATGATAACAGATATCGAAGGGTACTCCTTTTTCGATGAATGGCAGCAGGTTACCCTGCTGAAAAGCGATGGCCGGATAGAAGAAACTTCGGATCTCAGGATGGGCGACGGTCATTTTAATATGATTTTTGCCGACGATGCGGGCGTAGCCCGTGTCGGCCAGCCCTTTGGTCTGGAACACCGGCTTCATGTTTCCGGGACCAAAAGGTGCAAACTGACTCAGAATCCTGTAAAACTTGGGATGGATATCGTTGAGGTTGATCTTCAGGTCAATCTCGATTTCGGGCAGCAGCATATCGTCAGTGATATGCGCACTTACGTATTCCTCAAACCGGTCAATGAATTTTTCCAGGTTTTCCGGTTTTAACGAAAGCCCTGCGGCATACTTATGGCCCCCGAAGTGTTCCAGCAGACCGCTGCATGCATCCACGGCGTCATAAATGTCAAAATCCTTGATGGAGCGGGCCGAACCTGTGATAAGACCATTGGAATTGGTGAGTACGATGGTAGGCCGGTAATAGGTATCGGTCAGGCGTGAAGCGACTATGCCTACCACACCCTGGTGCCAATCAGGATTATAAACGACCGTTGTTTTTTTGCATTTTAGTTTTTCATCAGCGCCGATGATTTCAAGTGCCTGGAGCGTTGCCTGCAGGTCAAGGCTCCGGCGCTCAATGTTGAATTCATTGATCTGTTCGGCAAGCAGCCCTGCCTTCAATTCATCCTGCGACACCAGAAGGTCGACTGAGTTACGGCCACTTTCGATCCTGCCCGCAGCATTGATGCGCGGACCAATCAAAAAAACAAGATCACTGATCGTCAGTTCTTTTGTAAATATGAAATTGGAGGGATTGTCCTCATCCACCACTTTGCGGGTGACATTGCAATGCTTTAAGATGGCTTCAAACGCAGGACGGGGATCCGCGTTGATCAGTTTCAGCCCGTAGTAAGCCAGGATACGGTTTTCTCCTGTGATGGGAACAATATCTGCAGCAATGCTCACCACCACCAGGTCGAGGTATTTCTCCAGCGCCGAAAAAGGTAAGTCATTGCGAAGGGAATAGGCCTGTATAAGTTTGAACGCAACCCCGCATCCTGAAAGCTCTTTGTAAGGATAGGGACAATCATCCCGTTTGGGATCCAAAACAGCCACTGCCTCGGGCAGTTTGTCATCCGGACTGTGATGATCACCTATGATAAAATCAACGCCCCTGTTCCGGGCGTATCTGATCTTCTCAGTGGCCTTGATACCGCAATCCAGTGCAATGATCAGCTTAAAGCCGTTATCCGCAGCATAATCGATTCCCTGGATAGAAACGCCATACCCTTCGGAATACCTGTCAGGAATGTAATAATCGATCTTGGGAGTGAACTGTTTCAGAAATGTGTAAACGAGAGCTACGGCTGTCGTGCCGTCCACATCATAATCACCGTAGACCAGGATAGGTTCATCCCCGCGAATGGCACTCCCTATTCTCTCCACAGCCTTGTCCATATCCATCATCAGATAGGGATCATATAACCGGTTGAGCTCAGGCCGAAAAAACTCCCGCGCATCCTCATAGGTATAAATACCCCGCTGAACAAGCAGTGTGGCAATGCTATGATCAACATTCAATGCCTGCGCAAGATTATTAACCATTTCGAAATCAGCCGCTTTATTGAGTACCCAGCGTTTTTTCATGCCTTGTAATGATATTGTAAAAATACATAATTTCAGCAAGCTTATTAAGAAATATTATTCATAATACAGGCTGCCGGCTGGCAGATAGTTTGTGCACCTCCTACCCTATTAATACGTTTTAACCTGATTTTGTTACCCTGATGAATGCAAAATCTTCTGAATTTCTTGTATGTTTGGAAAATAATGATAGCACGGGTAAATCGTAAATGGCTCGTCTGGGTATCCGACATCCGTTTCTGGATAGCCCTTTTCTTTCTGCTGAGGTTGTACGGTATCACCTTGCCTCCGGCAGAAGTGGGTCACGCCTGGCGCCAGGTGACCGTCAATATGGTTGCACGCAATTTTTTGGAAACAAACCCGAACATCTTTTTTCCCCGTGTCGACTTTGCAGGTGAGAAAACAGGAATTACAGGAATGGAATTCCCTTTGCTCAACTACCTGATCTACCTGGTATCCCTGGTGGCAGGTTTCGATCACTGGTACGGCCGTATCATTAACCTGATTGTCAGCTCCCTGGGAATCTATTTCTTCTATCTCCTGCTACGCAAATGGCTGAGCGAACGGATCGCATTCTTCTCCACCCTGGTTCTTTTATGCTCCATCTGGTTCAATTATTCCAGAAAGATCATGCCGGATACATTCAGCATATCGCTCATTTTCATTGGATTGTACGCAGGAATTCTCTATCTGGAACGTGGAAAACGCATCCACCTGACAGCCTCCGGTATCCTGATCACCCTGGGATTGCTGGCTAAGTTACCTGCCCTGTGCCTGATGCCCGTCATCCTGTTCCCGCTTCTTGACAGAACCATACCAGTCAAACGAAAATGGGCTCTGGCGGCCGCACTGGCTTTGGCTGCCTCGACGGTATCCTTATGGTATTTCCACTGGGTACCCCACCTGGTAAAACAATACGGATTCTGGCACTTCTACATGGGTAATTCTTTCTCCCGGGGATGGAATGAAATTCTTGACAACCTTCCTGATACGGCAAAGAACTTCTATTTTTCATCCCTGTATTCCTTTCTTGGATTTGCAGCATTCCTGACAGGTATTTGCCTGGCATTCATCAGGAAAGAGAAAAAGATCACCCAAACTTTTCTGCTGCTGACTGCCGTTTTCGTCATTTTCATCATCAAGGCCGGATACAATTTCCCCCATCATAATTATTACATCATCCCTTATGTTCCTGTGATGGCACTGGGCGCAGGCTACCTGATCAGCCTGGTGGACAGGCCGTGGGTGAGATGCGTGCTGACAGCGGTCATCCTGCTGGAGGGGATCGTCAACCAGCAGCATGATTTCAGGATAAAGCCGGAAAACAAGTACCTGCCGGAGCTGGAAGCGTATGCCGACCGGGTGAGCGGGCGGGATGACCTGATCGTGATCAATGGCGGTACCAGTCCGGTGGATATCTATTTCACCCACCGCAGGGGTTGGACCTGCCAGAATGAAGATATTTTCAGCGGAACAGCCCTGGAAGAGGTGGCAGCCAAAGGATGCAGATTCTTCTTTTTAAACAGGAACAGGGTGGCAGGTGATCTGCCGAAGATTCCCCACCCCATCATTTTTGAAAATGAGGACCTGCGGATCTATGACCTGAGGGCTTCCGGTCGTTAAAACGTGGAGCGCATGGCCTTGACAGGATCCAGCCGTGCCGCTGAATACGCAGGGATGAATCCAAAGATCAGCCCGATTCCACCCGACACCAGCAAGGCTATAAGAATGTTCTCCCCGGTCAGGAACAGCTCCATACCGATGGGTTTTTCGGCGATCACCGTGCCAATGTAAACCAGGATCAATCCCAGGATTCCGCCAAACAGGGACAGGAAGACTGCTTCAAAAATAAACTGCAGCAGGATGAAATAGTTTTTTGCCCCAAGTGATTTCTGAATTCCGATCTGGCTGGTCCGTTCCTTAACGGAAACAAACATGATGTTTGCAATGCCAAATCCCCCTACAAGGAGCGCAAATCCCCCGATGATCCATCCGACGATGCTGATCACTCCAAAGATCTTATCCAGGAAAGCCGTTAGCTGGCTGATCTCGCCAATCTCAAAATTATCTTCAGCCGAAGGTTTTAGTTTCCTGATGGAACGCATCACGCCGATGAGTTCATCCTTTAACTCCTCCGTTGAGACATTTGTTTTTGCCTTGACCATGATCGTCATCCCAATTTCGTTGGTGTTCACATAGTTCCTGGCAAAATTGATGGGCAGTAAAAGCTGCGAATCGTGACTGTTCCCGAAATTATCGCTCCCCTCTTTTGCGATCACCCCGATCACTTCCACTTTGCTACCCATCACTTTGATATCCTTCCCGATGGGATCCAGGTTTTCGAAAAGGTTCACAGCAATTTCATGGCCTATGATGGCGACCGGCTTTCCACTGGCTGATTCAATGGGAGTGAAATACCGTCCATCGGCCAATTCAAAGGAAATGACCTTATCATAATCCTGTGAAACAGCATGAACGGTAGCATTCTCCACATAATTACCCTGATATTTGATGGTCCGCGAAAGGGCAAAATCAATGGCTGCCGCTTCCGCCGCCTGGGTTCTGCGCTGGACCTCTCTCAGGTCAGTGATCGATGGTTCAGGCCGGTTCCAGTACTTCCACCAGGGCATGTTGGCATCTCCAATCATGGGCCACTTGGTGACAAAAAGGACATCATTGCCCAGTGTTGAAAGGCTGTTTTTAATGGCCATTTCCATGGAATCAAAAACAGTGAACACGGAAATGATCGAAAAAATACCGATGGTTATGCCGCTCAATGAGAGTACCGTCCGGACCTTATTGATGACGATCGCATTGATGGCAAACAAATAACTTTCGATCAGGAGTTTAAAAAAAAGCATCGCAGTTTTTGAATGGATGTGTAAAGGTATAATTATTATTAATTTTTAATAGGGATTTCATTGTTTTATGCCCTGATTTTTAATAACATTGCAAACTTTTTAAGAATCAGGACCCTGCCGGTACCATCATTTCAGGCGCCGGTCACCTATTCTGGTGTTTTTTTTCATCATGGACGACATCAAAAAGATCAAAACTGCCCTTATATCAGTCTATTCAAAAGATAAGCTGGAGGATATCGTTCGGATACTGGAAAAGAACGAGGTGGACATCTATTCGACCGGCGGAACCTATGATTTCATCCAGAATCTGGGAATCAGGGCCCAGACGGTTGAATCGCTCACCTCATATCCAGGGATACTCGGAGGAAGGGTAAAAACGCTTCATCCCAAGATATTCGGAGGGATCCTGGGCCGCAGGGATCATCATGAGGACCGGATGCAGATGGACTTTTACCAGATCCCTTCCATTGACCTGGTGATCGTGGATCTCTATCCGTTTGAGGAGACCATACGCAGTACCGGTGATGAGCACGAGATCATTGAAAAGATCGATATCGGGGGAATTGCTTTGATAAGGGCCGCTGCCAAAAATTTCCACGATGTGGTGGTGGTTCCCTCCTCGGATCTTTACGATGTCTTTGTTGATCTGTACACAAAACATCAGGGCGCTTTCACACTGGATGAACGAAAATGGTTTGCCCTTCAGGCATTCAATGTCAGTTCACATTACGATACCCTCATTTACCAGCATTTCAGGCATGGAGAACCAGGTGCCTTCAAACAGAGCATCCTCCATGCAAATCAGCTTCGTTACGGAGAGAATCCGCACCAGGATGGCATTTTCTACGGTCATCCCGGGGAAGTGTTCACACAGCTTCAGGGAAAAGCAATCTCATACAACAACATAGGTGATCTTGACGCTGCCCTGCATCTGATCAGTGAATTTGATGAACCCACCTTCGCCATCATCAAACATAACAATGCCTGCGGACTGGCCAGCCGGCCAGACCTGACACAGGCCTGGAAGGATGCCCTGGCGGCAGATCCGTTATCTGCCTTCGGCGGCGTGCTGGTTACAAATGCTCCCATCGGACTTGCCTGTGCACAGCAGATCCATTCCCTCTTTTTTGAGATCATCCTGGCTCCCGGGTTTGAAAAAGAGGCACTGGCACTGCTCGGAACAAAGAAAAATAGAATAATTTTGCAACAGAAACAGGTTTGTCTGCCTGATCGTACTTTTCGTTCCGCATTAAACGGAGTCATCGAACAGTCAAAGGACCTGAAAACCGAAACGGTGACGGATATGAAACCGGTCACGCGTGATGTACCTTCCCGACAGGAACTGAACGATCTGGTTTTTGCCAACAAGATCGTCAAGCATTCCCGTTCGAATGCCATTGTGCTGGCAAAGAACAAACAATTACTGGCCAGCGGAATAGGTCAGACATCACGGGTGGACGCGCTAAAACAAGCCATCGCAAAGGCCAGGGGATTTGGTTTCGGTCTGCAGGGAGCCGTGCTGGCATCAGATGCGTTCTTCCCGTTTGCCGATTCGGTGGAAATTGCGCATGCCGCGGGAATTACGGCGATCGTACAACCCGGAGGTTCGGTCAGGGATCAGGATTCGATCGATTTTTGCGACACGCATCATGTTGCAATGGTTTTTACGGGTATCAGACATTTTAAACATTAAATAACGGGATTATCCAATGGGACTTTTATCATTTTTAACAAAAGAAATTGCCATCGATCTGGGGACAGCCAACACGATCATCATTTATAACGACAAAGTGGTCGTCGATGAACCATCCATCGTGGCATTGGAGCGAAGCACCAATAAGATCCTCGCTGTCGGGAAAAAGGCGATGATGATGCATGGGAAAACCCATGAAAACATCCGGACGATACGCCCGCTGAGGGACGGAGTGATCGCTGACTTTCAGGTGGCCGAGTATATGATCCGGGAACTGATCAAAATGATCGGATTTACCAATTCGATCTTTCCCCCGGCCCTTAAAATGGTCATCTGCATCCCCTCAGGGATAACGGAAGTTGAGGAAAGAGCGGTAAAAGATTCAGCCGAACAGGCCGGGGCAAAGGAAGTCAGGCTGATCCACGAACCTATGGCTGCAGCCATCGGGATCGGCATCGACGTACTGGAACCAACCGGTAATATGGTCATCGACATCGGCGGCGGAACCACGGAAATTGCCGTCATCGCTCTTGGCGGAATTGTGAACAATAAATCCATCCGAATAGCCGGCGACGACATGAATGCCGATATCGAAGAATACATGCGGAAACAGCATAATATCAACATCGGCGAACGGACGGCCGAGCGCATCAAGATCGAAGTGGGCGCAGCCATGACCGAAATTGACAATCCACCCGATGATTTTGCGGTTCATGGCCGCGACATGCTGTCAGGCATACCCAAAGAGATCACGGTTAACTACTCTGAAATTGCCCACGCACTGGATAAATCCATTTCCAAGATCGAAGCTGCGGTACTGAACGCCCTGGAAATGACCCCCCCTGAACTGTCGGCCGACATCTATCGCACAGGTATTTACCTGGCTGGCGGTGGATCTCTGCTCAGGGGCATGGACAAACGTATACAACTCAAGACCAAACTGCCGGTTCACATGGCCGACGATCCCCTCAGGGCTGTTGCCCGGGGTACAGGAATCGCTCTGAAGAACTTCAATAAGTTCCCGTTCCTTATCAAGTAATCGTTCCCGATGCGAAACCTGTTTGCATTCCTTCTAAAAAATAACTTTCTCATTCTGTTCATGATTCTGGAAATAATCTCCATTATCTTGATTTCCAATCATTCATATTACCAGCGAACCGTCATCATCAATTCCACAAACCAGGTTACAGGATCCATCAATCGTTCATTTCATTCGGTTGTCAACTTTTTTTTACTTAAAAAAGTGAATCAGGACCTTGCTGAAGAAAATGCCATCCTGCGTTCCATTCTCAGCGATTCCCTTACCGTTGGAGAAATAGAGGATATCCTTGTCAGGGATACCGTTTACGGACAGGTCTATCAGTATGTCCCTGCCAGGGTGGTGAGCAATACGGTAAATAAGGCCAATAATTTCATCATGCTGAATCAGGGTATCCTTCACGGGATTCGGAAAGATATGGCGGTGGTTGCCCCGGATGGCATTGTTGGAATCGTCAAGGAGGTCTCCCGGAATTTCAGTACGGTGTTGCCGATTTTGCACAGCCAGACAAAAATCAGCGCAGCGATCAAAAATACGAACCAACTGGGAACATTGATGTGGAACGGCCTCAGCTACAGGTACGGCACCCTCACGGATGTGCCTACGCACGCCGTGGTTGCGATCGGGGATACGGTGATCACCAGCGGAATGTCCCAGATCTTCCCCAAAGGGATCCTGATCGGTACGGTCAGCGATATCGACATGGACGAGGGAGATAATTTCTATACCCTGCGGATCGATTTTTCGGTGGACTATAACAGCATGGGAAATGTTTATATAGTCAAGGATTTTCACAAAGAAGAATTTGACAGATTGCGGGAAGCAACCGGAATGGAAGAAATACAATGACCATCAGGAATATCATACGGTTCGTGGTATTGGTTTTGATCCAGGTCTTCATCCTGAACAACATCAACTTCAGGGGTTACCTGGATCCTTACCTGTATGTGTTGTTCATTCTGCTGCTTCCATTTGAGACTCCGGGGTGGATGCTGCTTCTGTCATCCTTTCTGATCGGGTTTTTTGTCGATCTGTTCTCCCATACGCTGGGAATGAATGCAGCTGCGTCGGTCTTTATGGCATTCATGCGACCAACGGTGCTACGGCTGCTGTCGACCGGCAGAGACTATGACACATCGCTGCCGCCCGGTATCAGTGGCCAGGGATTCCAATGGTTTCTGCTCTATTCCCTGATCCTGATCTTCCTGCATCATTTGGTTCTGTTCCAGCTTGAAGCGTTCGGATTCCATGACTTCCCGGCCACCCTCTACCGCATCCTGGTCAATACGGTTTTTACGACCCTGCTCGTTCTTTTAAGTCAGTTCCTGTTTATGAAAAGAAAATAATACCCTACCGGATGACCTTTTCCCATCCCATTTTTTTCATGTTCCTGTAAATGAGCAAACCGCAAAGAAAAGCCCCAAAAGCACAGATGGATGCAGAAAGATAGGCCTTGAAAATGAGCTGGCCTATACCGAACAGGAGGAACAAAACAAGGCCACAGCCGGCAAACCAATTCATGAACAACGTATTAAATCCCGTATCACCCTGAACATCAGGTAATTCCCGGGCTATTCTTTTCCATCCCGCTCCCCCGGGATGAACACGCCTGAAAAAATCCCTGAGCTTTTCATCGGAAGTGGGCCGGGTCAGGAAGGTGACCACCACCCAGACAACGGTTGACCAAAGGACGATGATCATGAGGGTCAGTTCGTACTCAACACCCCGTGCTCTGAGGAACGGGTAGATGGCATAAGGTGCCAGCATGGCTGCAATTTCCGACCAGGCATTGATACGCCACCAGAACCACCTGAGGATCAGCACCAGGCCGATGCCCCCGCTGCAGGCAAGAATGAATTTCCAGGCATCGCTGATCCTGGTGAACTGTGTGGTCACGATCAGTGATAACACGATCAAAATGAAGGTGGTTATGCGGGAAACCTTGACATAATACTTTTCGGAGGCGCCGGGTTTGATATAGGGCCTGAACAGGTCGTTGATGACATAAGATGTGCCCCATACCGTTTGAGAGGCCAGTGTCGACATAAAGGCAGCGAGAAAGGCAGCCATCAGCAATCCCTGAAGCCCTGCGGGAAGCAGATCCCGTATGACCATGACATAGGTGGCTCCTTTATCGGGTTCATCGGGATAGAGTACCAGCGCCACCAGACCTACGATGATCCAGGGCCACGGACGCAGCGCAAAATGAGCGATCTGAAACCACAGGGTGGCCAGCAGGGAGTGTTTCTCGTTTTTGGCCGACATCATGCGCTGGGCAACATACCCGCCACCTCCGGGTTCGGCGCCCGGATACCAGCTGGCCCACCACTGAACCCCCAGATAGGCAATGAATGCGACCACACTCATCTTTAACACACCACTGGCGGTACTTACTGGATCCGGCGCAGTTTCCAGCGTCGGGGTGAACTTGAACAACCAGGCGGGCAACTGTGCTTTCAGCCCTTCAATTCCACCGATTTGAGGGGCTTTTATTGCAAAAACGGCCAGAATGATGCAACCCGTCATGGCCATGATGAACTGAAATGAATCCGTATACGATACACCCCATAATCCCGACAGGGAGGAATAAACGGCCACGAACAGCATGATGCATCCCACCACCAGTAAGTGCGATGACAAGGTAATCCCCAGAAAATTCACCTGGCTGATGCCGAAAAATAAGACTTCCGGAAACATCACCTGCAGGATCTTCACCATGGCCAGATTGACCCAGGCAATGACGATCATGTTCATGAAGATCCCGATATACACGGCCCTGAATCCACGCAAAAAATCCGCAGCTTTCCCCGAATAGCGGATCGAAACAAATTCGCAGTCCGTCAGAATGCCTGCCCGCCGCCACAACCGTGCAAAAAAGAATACCGTGAGCATCCCTCCCAGCAGCATGTTCCACCAAAGCCAGTTACCGGCAATGCCATTTTGCGCCACCAGCTCGGTGACCGCCAGCGGAGTATCAGCAGCAAAGGTCGTTGCCACCATGCTTGTTCCGGCAATATACCAGGGGAGGTTCCTGCCGGTCAGGAAAAAGTCACTGGTGCTCCTGCTCGCCCTTTTCGACAAGTAAATGCCAATGGAAATGCTTACCAGAAAATAGACCCCGATAATCAACCAGTCAATGCCTGATAGAACCATGTTCGTCGTCCTCCCTTGCTTTTTTTTCGCTAATTAAGGTAAATTCTCTGAGATTATTCTTATACTTTTGCATAACTTTTAACTTTTACAGAGTGACATATGAGAAACTTACTGCTGGCAATACTCGTGATTTTCCTGCTGGGAGCCTGTACAACCACAACGCAAGACGGATATACGATCAAGGGATCGGTCAGCGGGCTGGCCGGTAATGTTGTCCTGTTGCAGAACCGCCAGGGCGGAACCTGGGTCACCCGGGATTCGGTAGCGGCTTCTCAGGGAAATTTTGAAATGACAGGAAAGGTTATCACACCTTCCATGATGTACCTGCGCTTCGAGGGAACCCCGGGCAGAGTGCCCATCTTCGTGGAAAATGCTGCCATTACCATCACCGGTTCCACCGACAGCCTCGACAGGATAGGGATATCAGGTTCTGCGAGCCATGCTGAATATACTGCCTATGTGCATTCAAAAGACCTGCTCTATCAAAGGTACAAGGAGCTGTCGGAACAATACCTGCTGGCTGATTCTGCGGGGAATGAAGACGGCAAGAAGGCCATTGATGAAGAGTTCAGAATACTGGAAAAAAAGGACAAGGACGACATGATCCAGTTCATTCTCGGGCATCCAGCATCTTTCGCTGCGGCCTACATTGCGCGAACCGATTCCTACATGCTGGAACTGGAGGATCTTGAAAAAATCACGGACGCGTTTTCCCCTGCCCTGGATTCGTCACAATATGTAAAGGACCTGAAAGAAAGAGTGGTCATACTGAAAAAAGTGGCAATTGGGCAGCCGGCTGTCGATTTCACCATGGCCGACTCCGCCGGCAATCCGGTATCCCTCTCCTCATTCAGGGGTAAGTATGTCCTGGTGGATTTCTGGGCTTCCTGGTGTCAGCCGTGCCGTGTTGAAAATCCCAATGTGGTTACCTGTTACAGGGATTTCAGTCCATTGGGCTTCGACATACTCGGTGTTTCCTTCGATCGCAACAAGGAAGAGTGGTTACAGGCTATCGCAGAGGATACTCTGACCTGGACCCACGTTTCGGATCTTTCGTTCTGGGACAATGCCGCAGGTAAGCTCTACGGAATCAACTCCATACCCTCGAACGTGCTGCTGGATCCCGGGCAGGTCATCATCGCGAAGAATCTTCGCGGAGAGGATCTTCGGGTCAAACTGGAGAATATTTTCTCAGAATAAGCTTCAGCCTTTCAGCGTCATCTCCCTCACAAGATGCTTCGCTCCGGCATATTTGTCAATGATAAACAGAACATACCGGATGTCAACATTGATCGTGCGCTGCAATGCAGGTTCAAACGCAATATCGCCGCTCATCGCTTCCCAGTTGCCGTCGAATGCGATCCCGATGAGTTCCCCGTTACCGTTGATCACCGGGCTGCCTGAATTTCCGCCCGTGATATCCGTATTGGTGAGAAAACAAACATACATCTTGCCCTTCTCGGCATAGATCCCAAAGTCTTTCTTCTGATAAAGCTCCTTCAGTTTCTCCGGTACGATGAACTCCTCATTGGAGGGATCCTCCTTTTCCATGACACCCTCCAGGGTCGTGTAATATTCATAATGGACCGCATCTGCCGGAAAGTAATCCAGCACCTGGCCGTAGGTCAGACGCATGGTGCTGTTGGCATCCGGGTAAAAAACCTTGCCGGGCGACATCTCGCGCAATCCTGCAATGAAAAGCCGTTTGGCACGGTCAATCTTTGGTCCGACCTCGGCCGACATCCCATTCATCCCCATTAAGCCCTGATAGATGGAAATTGTCACCTGCTGCATCAGGTCTTTCTGTAATTTCTTCAGGACAGGTTTTGCCAGGAATGTTTCATAATTTGTCTTTGTTGAAAAGATGGAGGTAGCGAATGCTTCCTGTGCAAATGCCTGAAAATCATTTTTATATTTAGGAGTGATGATCCTGGTAAAGATGTCGGGCATCAGGTCGGCCGGAATGTTTTCAAAAAGCATTTTCAGGGCTTCCGCATAGATCTTCTGTTCCGTTGCAGGGTCATAATCCTTGAAGTGTTCTTCCGACCGGGCATAAAAGGCAGCCAGGTCCTCCTGTGTTACGTTTTTATTGGCCAGCACACCTTCCAGTCCCATGTTCTGCAAGGGAAAGATCATGGCTGAAGATACGAAAAGGGGCATCTGGTAATACCAGATCGCCTTCTGAATCTGTTTTTCTTTCAGAAAGCCATAACCTTCCTTCAGATCCGAAAGTACGTTTCCGTACTTCTGCTTTCTTGCCGGATCTGCATTGATCCATTGTTCAAACTGATCTTCAAGGGCTTTTTTCTCATCCTGGACCCGGAGTCTGTTCAGTCCCCTGCTTTCCCCGATCTTATTTTTCCAGAAATTGGCCAGGTTGGCGTACTTGGATGCATATTGAATATCGACGGTCTTGTCGGCATCCATTTGTTGCTTCAACAGGGGAAGCATGATATTGCCGGCATGGATGATCGCCGGATTCTGGTCCTTCAGGGTAAGTTCGATACCGTAGGATGTACGGTAACGGTCGGTTTGTCCGGGATACCCCCAGATCATGGCGAAGTCGTTTTCTTTGTAACCTTTCACGGATACCGGCAAGTGGTAGGGAGCCTTGAAGGGGATATTTTCTTTGGCGTAGGGTGCCGGGCTGCCATCCGGTCCGGTATAGACCCGGAACATGCTGAAATCGCCCGTATGCCGCGGCCACATCCAGTTATCCGTATCCCCGCCGAATTTACCGATGGCCGAGGGAGGAGCTCCCACCAGACGCACATCCATATAGGTCTGGTAGACAAACAGGTAATATTCATTCCCCTCAAAAAAATCAACCACCTGCACATCATATTTTCCATCTTCAGCTGCCTCGTCTTCCAGTTTTTTCATAGCTGCCGATATCGCCTGCTGGCGATCTGCCTCGGTCATATCTTCTGTGACTCCTTCAAGCACCTTTGCGGTCACGTCCTCCATCCGGATGAAAAATGTGGCAGTAAGCCCTTCATTGGGCAATTCCTCATCCCTGGTCATGGCCCAGAATCCATCGGTCAGGTAATCATGATCGATGGAACTGTGGGTCTGGATGGCGTCGTAACCACAATGATGGTTGGTGAGCATAAGTCCCTCCGGGGAAACAACCTCGGCTGTACAGAAACCACCCAGGTTGACAATGGCGTCCTTCATACTTGAATGATTGATGCTGTAGATCTCATCCGCAGTCAGCCTGAGCCCGAGCTTGCGCATCTCCTCATGATTCAGCTGCTCAACAAAAATAGGCAGCCACATTCCTTCGTCCGGCGGATTGCCGGCAGATAAACCCTGAGCGATGGTCACCATCATCAGGCACACTAAAAAAAGTTTTTTCATGGTAATTCGTATTATGATCATTGTTAAATGGTTAAACTTTCAAATTGTTAAATCGTCATCCCGCCCCGAATGGGGAGGGGCAGGGGTGGGGCCGCTGCCTACTCCATCTCCATCACGCTTTTCCCCTGGTTAAAGACGATATCAACCGGAATGCCGGAACTGTTCAGCCGGTCGAGGTCGGCCTGAAGCTGCGGCATGATCACCCCTTTCTCAGCGATCCACTGTTTGGCCAGGTCATAATTGCCATCGCCCTGCACGTGCAGGATATCCTGTACGAGTGTGGTCATGGCTGCCTTCATTTTTTCAAAATCGACCGTAAAGTAACCCTGTTCACTGCGTGTGAAGACTCCTTTTTCCTCGAAATAATTGAACCGCATCATATTGGCTTTCCCGTGAGCGCTTGCAGCTCCGAAACGGCTGGAGCGGAAAATGCCGGCAAAAAAGGTAATGTAGCTTTCCTTCAGGGCTTCTTCGGTGATCTCTCCCATCTCATACAATTTCGTCATCAGGAACAATCCCATGATATCGGCCTTCCCCTCTTCAAGGGCAGAATACTGCTCTTTCAACGCATTTCTGACCGTTCCCTTTCCGTTGACGGTGTTCTTGATCCCCATTCCGTGTGACACCTCGTGGAACATGGTATTGCTGAAAAAGGCATCAAAAGTTACGTATTTTTGCTGCTCCGGATCGATGATCATCTGGGCAATGGGAACCACTATTTTATCAAATTTGGCCCGCATGGCATTCTTCAGCTGCAACTTGCGGCTGCCTGCCTGGAGTTGCACTTCTTCATCATTGGGTAGATTGATGGCAATGGTCTTGCTGCCCGAGTTGCAATCGCCCGCATAATAAATGACATCGTATGCATTCAGGTCGGCATCGATGCCTGGTTTTTCCTGTTTGTACGCATCTTCAACGGGAAGGCCTTTCTGCATGTCGGGAAGCATGGCTGCATATTTGGCCAGCCGCTGGCTCCATTCATTATCCTTGATCAGAATGAAGGATTCAAAGGCAGCTTTGTAACCAAACAAGGCGTCTTCATAGTTTTCGATCGGTCCCACCACGAAATCGAGGTTCGAATCCTTCATGTCAAGCCAGGCAAAGTCACTGGCCTGATAGTCGTCCGTCAGCAAAGCTTTTGCCCGGATGGTAAGATAATTTTTTAAACCTTCATTTTCAGCCAGTTCAGCCGCCTTCGTCATCAGGGAAGCTGCCTGCTGGATCTTTGCGGCATAAGCTTCGTGGTACCAGACGCAACGCAGGGTTCCATCGTCATTCCGGCGTATGAGTGTGTACAGACTGGCCTTGTTGGGGTCGGCAAATGCCTCAAATTCCTCTCTGGTCATATCCAGGGGATAAAAATTCGCTCCTGCCGGTTTTGCACCAATACCCTCGATAAACGACCGGTTATTGTCGAGCCGGTCCCACGGACCATAGTTGATCAGGGCAAAGTCCCTGGTGTTCGGATCCTGTATTTTCCCAAGAAAAGCTTCTTTATTTCCCAGTGTCTGCTGCCAGTAGAGGTCATCCATGATCCGGGCAACATCCATCAGGATGGAAAGGATCTGTTTCTCATTGGCGCTCAGGTGGCTGATATCAGCCTGGAGGTCCACCGGGGCATAGATCGCCAGACGGGCATCCACCTGGGCCTGCGAAGCTGGAGGATAAGCTCCGAGCTGGGGCAGGATGCCGGTATGGTTGGTTTCCTTCTGATCTTCGGTCATTACGGTCTTTGTGGTGCAAGCCGCAAGGGACATCATTGCTATTGCGATTCCTGCAATTGTGAGTTTTTTCATTGTGGATCAATAATTATTGTTGCATTAAGCGTTTGTACAACGGGCAAAATTAGTCAATCTTCCCTTAATTCAAAGCAGGATGTGTATCTTTGTCGCTCTATTTCAATGATTTTATGGAGGCATCACGCGAGGTAAGGGTACGGTTTGCTCCGAGTCCCACAGGTCCGCTTCATATCGGAGGGGTTCGCACGGCACTGTATAATTATTTGTTAGCCAGGCAAAAGAAAGGAAAATTCATTCTTCGCATCGAAGATACGGACCAGGGTCGGTTTGTACCCGGGGCAGAAGATTATATCATCGAGTCGCTCCACTGGATCGGATTGAGGTTTGATGAAGGCATCCGCGAGGGGGGACCGTATGCTCCGTATCGCCAGTCGGACCGGCAGGCCATTTACCGGGAATACGCCGAACAGCTTGTCGCATCCGGAAATGCCTACTATGGATTTGATACACCCGGAGAGCTGGACGCGATGCGCAAGCGGCTGGAAGGGGAAAAAGCGGTCAACACCAGCTACAGCTACCTCTCCCGTATGGCGATGTCCAACTCGCTAACGCTGACCGATGAGGAGGTCAGGCACAAAATGGCATCCGGACATCCCTATGTCATCCGTTTCAGGATCCCCGCTGATGAGGAAGTGCGGGTGTTTGACCTGATCCGCGACTGGGTCGTGGTGCATTCCTCCACCCTGGACGATAAGGTGCTGTTCAAGTCCGACGGCATGCCCACCTATCACCTGGCCAACGTGGTGGACGACCACCTGATGAAGATCACGCAGGTGATCCGCGGGGAAGAGTGGCTGCCTTCCCTGCCGCTGCACGCTCTTCTTTACAGGGCCTTTGGATGGGAAGAGCCGGAATTTGCCCATTTGCCGCTGTTACTGAAGCCCGACGGCAAGGGAAAGCTTTCAAAGCGCGACGGCGACCGGCTGGGATTTCCCGTTTTCCCGTTGCAGTGGAAAGATCCGTTCACAGGGGAGGTATCCACCGGCTACCGTGAATCGGGCTATTTCCCCGAAGCGTTCGACAACATGCTTGCCTTCCTGGGATGGAATCCGGGGACGGAAAAGGAGCTGTTTTCAATGGAGGAACTCATCGAAGCTTTTTCCATAGAGCGGGTGGGCAAATCAGGATCCCGTTTTGATCCTGAAAAAGCCAGGTGGTATAACCGGCAGTACCTGCAGCAGCGTCCGGTGGATGAGTTGGTGGGCCGGTTCCGCACGGTACTGGAGGCGAAAGGCATTCAAGCAGATGACTCACTAATCCGAAACGTGGTGGAGATGGTAAAGGAGCGCGTGGATTTTGTGAAGGATATGTGGGATCAGTCGTGGTTTTTTTTCAAGGCCCCGGAGCATTATGATCCGGAAGTCGTCAAAAAAAGATGGAAGGAAGAAACACCTGCCAGGATGGCTGAGGCCGTGTCGCTGCTGAAAACTATCGATCCTTTTACCTCAGCAAACATTGAAGCGGAGCTAAAGGAGTGGATAGAGGATAAGGGCTATGGCACGGGGCAGGTGATGAATGCACTGCGGCTGTGCCTTGTCGGGGCCAGTTCAGGGCCGCATTTGACGGACATCATGGAGACCATTGGGAAAGAGGAGACGGTAAGCAGGATCCTTAGAGGAGTTGATGCTCTTTCCGGGACTTAAATTTGGAATTTATGGGGGCAGCGCCGTGAGCGGCGCTCCCCCTTTCCTGTTGCCCGACTAGGGCTCGAACCTAGACTTTTCTGATCCAGAGTCAGACGTGTTGCCAATTACACCATCGGGCAAAATGCAGGGTGCAAAGATATCCATTTTTAAGAAATTTCATACTCGGGAGGGCTTTTTTTCAATAGCCATTAACGATTAACGAAGTAGAGGGAGAGGGGGAAGGAAAAGGAGAGGGGAGAAAGGAAGGAAGAGATTAGAAATAAATTAGTTTGCGGGTGAAAAATTTTGCCTGGATAGGGTCACATTTAAGGGGATTTGGGGATTAACAGTAAAAACCCTATGGAAAATAAAACTAAAATTCTCCACATGGAGAATCGTCTGGTCGATTTTGTGGTGCGAATCCAGGAAGTCATCAAGTATTTCCCCAATACGTATTTCCACACCCAGCTTGCAAATCAGATCAGCAGGGCTTCAACGTCAACGGCATTGAATTATGCAGAAGCACAGAGCACAGAATCGTTAAAGGATTTTGTTCATAAAATGAGGCTTGTTCTAAAGGAACTCAGGGAATGCCATGTTGCCTTAAAAATCCTCTCACACAACAGGGATCTTGATGATATCCATGAACTGGCAGACCTTGTAAAAGAAAATGACGAACTGGTGGCCATCTTTGTTAAAAGCATACAAACAGCTGAGAAAAATATAAAATCAAAAGCTGCCGGCACTAATCTCTGATCTCCTCCCTCCTTTCACACCTCTCCTTCTCCTTCCACCTCTCCCTCTATCTCGTCAATCAGCGATGGCTATTCTTTCGAGACGATCTTCGCCCAGGTATCTTTCAATGTCACTGTCCGGTTGAAGACGAGCTGCCCTGGTGTGGAATCCGGATCCACGCAAAAATAGCCGAGCCTGATGAACTGGAATTTATCGAGGGTCCGGGCATTTTGCAAAGAAGGCTCGGCGTATCCCCTGATGATGCTCAATGAATCAGGATTCAGGAATTCCTTGTAGTCCCTGTCTTTGTGGTTTGATGGATCTTCGTCAACGAACAGGCGGTCGTACAGCCGGATCTCTGCCGGCAATGCGTGCGGGGCCGAAAGCCAGTGGATCGTACTTTTCACCTTGCGGCTGCTCTGCTCACCTCCGCTTCGCGTTTCAGGATCGTAGGTGCACTGTATCTCCGTTATTTGTCCGGTGGAGGGATCCTTTACGACCTTTTCGCACCTGATGATGTAAGCTCCTTTCAACCGCACTTCATTCCCGGGCGACAACCGGAAATACTTCGGAGGAGGTATTTCCATAAAGTCATCCTGCTCGATGTACAACACACGTGAGAACGGGACCTTTCGTGTCCCGGCGTTTTCATCTTCCGGGTTGTTCACCAGTCCCACCTCTTCCGTTTTGTTTTCCGGATAATTGGTAATGACCACACGCAGGGGGTTGATCACGGCCATCACCCGGGGGGCTTTTTTGTTCAGGTCTTCCCGGATGCTGTGTTCCAGCAGTGAAACATCAATGGTGTTATCCCTCTTGGCCACGCCAATCTTGTCAGCGAAATACCGGATGGATTCGGGTGTGTAGCCCCGGCGCCTCAGGCCGCAGATGGTGGGCATCCGTGGATCGTCCCATCCCCTGACGTATCCGCCTTCCACGAGCTCCAGCAGTCTGCGTTTGCTCATGATCGTATAGCTCAGGTTCAGACGGGCGAACTCGATCTGCTGGGGGCGGTATTTTGAGGCAATGACCTGGTCCAGGAACCAGTCGTAGAGCGGCCGGTGCACTTCGAATTCCAGGGTGCAGATGGAATGCGTGATGCCTTCCAGGTAATCCGACTGCCCGTGGGCATAATCATACATGGGATAGATGCACCACCGGTCGCCGGTGCGGTGGTGCGTGGCGTGAAGAATGCGGTACATCAGTGGGTCGCGCAGAAGCATGTTCGGGTGGGCCATGTCGATCTTCGCCCTCAGCACCCTGGATCCATCCGGAAATTCGCCGGCATGCATCCGCCTGAAAAGATCCAGATTCTCCGCAACCGACCGTTCACGGTATGGACTGTGCTTGCCCGGCGTTGTGACGGTTCCCCGCTGCTCGCTGACCTCCTCGGCCGACTGGTCATCCACATACGCTTTCCCCTCCTTGATCATCTTTTCAGCCCACTCGTATAACTGCTCAAAATAATCCGAAGCATAATACAGCCGGTCTTCCCAGTCAAATCCCAGCCACCGCACATCTTCCATGATCGAATTCACGTACTCTTCTTCTTCCTTCGTGGGATTGGTATCATCAAAACGGAGATTGCAGTTCCCGCTATATTTCTTTGCCAGCCCGAAATTCAGACAGATCGACTTGGCGTGGCCGATGTGAAGGTACCCGTTGGGCTCGGGAGGAAAGCGGGTGTGAACACGCTTTTCATTCTTACCCTCAAAAATATCTTTTTCAATGATCTGCTCAATGAAGTTCAGGGAACGGGAAGGCTCGTTGCTGACAGTTGTATTGTCCATCGCATGTAAAAATTAAGGTGCAAAAATAGAAAAAAAGCTGCAGGCTGCAAGTTGCAGATTGCAGGCTAGAAAGTTTGGGACAAAAAAGAAATTAGTTAAATCAATTTTTCTCAGTTTAGATGGGTAAGGTATTCATTTGGCTTAATTTTTTATCTGAAAAGGGTAACATTTGGAAATTCTCCGGATTAACAGGATGAGTACATTTTTCTTAATAAATCTTCCGTTGTTTACCGCAAAGGCGCTAAGACGCTAAGAGATAATTAATCAGAGATATCCTTATTTATATCAGAATTCTTTGTGGTTAAAACCGCCAAGGCGCCAAGACGCTAAGGAATACTGTGGTTTATTAGAATCAGTTTTTGTACTGAACTCTGTCCTGATCCATTAATCAGGGATATTACATAGACCCCCGCACCAACATCCCTTCCATCCCATACATATTCATAAATTCCTGGTCTTCCAGCCTTGATATTTTCCTGTAAAATAAGCTTCCCCTCAAGGGTTTGAATCCGGATCAGATAATCTCCTGGTTCCTTCACTTGGTATCGTAAACAGGTATGGTCCGAAAACGGATTCGGTGCAGGCGGCAATAATTCAAAGGTCAGGGGTGGTGCGTGTTGATCCTCCATCCCCAGTCCGGCACCTTTGATCACCAGTAGAGCGGATTGTCCATCCCAGTGAAAATGGATATGGAGAATATCGGCCTCCGGCTCCCAGAAGGCGGCAGGGGATATTGCCAGATACTCATCCATTGTGCTCACGATCGGTATGTTTATCTGATCCAAAAGTACGTTCTCGGGTTCTTTTTTAATTCGCTTTACCTCATACATAAGTTCCTGTGAAACGGGTACCCCGGAGTATCCATCCCCTTCCTTACTTATTGCGACTGCAATCTGATCGCCCTCTGTGTCACCTGAAAGAGTAATGAGGTCATAAGATCCCTCTTCATACGCGTCTTTTGTCCTGCCGTCATCCTGATAGACCTGAAAGGTGGAAAGGGGGACAGATTTTTCCGGATAGTACCATACGATGAGTGTATCGCGATGATAAAAATCAGTGGAGAGCATGGGGGTGGCCATAGGAATGAAACTGCCGCCTTTCACAAAAACAGGGATGATCTCTGGCGTCACATTGACCGGATAAACGCCTTCCCCCTGAATGGACTGATCTGTATGGAAATCGATCCAGACACCTTCAGGAAAATATACCTGACGGATCTGCTGCCCACTCTCCATCACAGGCGCCACCAGCAGGTTCTCCCCCCAGAAATACTGATCGCTTAGGTTTCCGGCAATCAGACCGGAGGGATTAAAATAATTCATGGGCAGTGCCAGAGGGCGTCCGGTCGCAGCGTTCAGCCATGCTAGTGAATAATTATATGGCAGCAGCCGGTAACGGAGCAGTACATATTCTTTGCATATATTTCTGTAAAATCCCGATATAAAAACCGGCTCTGTAGTCACGTTGGCTCCGTGCGGGCGCATGACAGGGCTGAAGCAGCCGAACTGCATCCAGCGTGTATAAAGTTCTTCGTCCAGTGATCCGGTAAAGCCGCCCAGATCGCTTCCCATATAGGCCACGCCGTTCATCCCCATACCGAGCATGATGGGGATCTGTGCCTGAAATCCATCCCAGCTCTTCGACACATCACCCGACCATGGAAAGGTTGAATAACGCTGCATACCGGCATAGCCCGAACGCGTAAGATTGAATAACCTCTGATCCGGATAATGCTCCGCATATTTATCATAAAGTCCCTGTGCCCACAGCAGCGAATAAACATTATGGATCTCCCGCGCGCTTCCCCGGTAATGGATCATATCGTCAGGGTGTTGCTCCGGTTCCCCCAGGTCCGACCACCAGCCGGCCACTCCTTCCTCAATGCGCATATTGTAATGATTCCACATCCAGTCGAACGTTGCCAGGCGCGTCAGGTCAAGCAATCCGGCCGGGCCAGCCCAGAAATTATTCAGGACGTACGTATTTCCGGATGCGTTGGTGCACAAATAATCGAGAGCGCTCAGGTAATTATAGTGCATTGAATACTGGGTGAAGTAGGTCTCCCCGATCAGAATGGTCTTGATACCCTCCTCCCTGAAATCTTCCATCATGCCCACCGGGTCCGGGAAGCGTGTGTAATCCCAGACCATGTCGCACATATCTCCCACTCCGCCATACCAGTATAGATCAAGAACAATGGCGTCGACGGGAAAGCCATGTTCCCGCATTGCATTCATGACCATCCTTGCATGGGATTCATTTTCATAGCCGAAGCGCGACTGGATGTACCCCAGGCTCCAGAGCGGAGGCAAGGGCTGACGGCCGGTCAGCAGGGTGTATTGTTCCAGCAGCTGATCATTGTTTTCACCGGTGATGAAAAAATAGGACAACGGGCCGGATTCGCAAAAATAATCCAGGACATTAGCATTGGACGCACCCAGGTCAAAGTGACCGGGATAGGAATTATCGAAGAACAACAGATACTTTTCAGAAGAGAGGATCACCGGGATGGAAATGTTCAGGTTGGGCTCCCAGTTACTGTAGCCGTAATGTGGCTGATTGTAGTTATCGAATTCAAATCCGCGCCGGTTGAAGGGAAGAGCCCGGGATCCGCCGCCAAAAAGCATTTCTTCGGACTCCAGGGCAAACCGGACTCCCTGGCCAGCCGATGAGGCATAACTCCCGGTCTCCTCCTGTGCAATGGTGTCGGTTCCTTCAACAAAAGAGACCTGGACCGGATATTTATCAATGACCACCTGCAGTTCGCCCGTTGAAAATATCAGATAATCGGGTTGCACCATTAATTCCGGAGAAAGGGTTCCGGGATCCAGAACAACGGAATAGGATGTGTCACGGAATGTGACTCCGTTTGGAATAAAGGTAATGCGGACAGTTTCAGGAAGGAAGGCAATGAATTGCAGTTTCCCGTTGGTGGCCGATAGCTCCAGTACCCCATTATCCACCACGTGGCCTAGATAATCTCCTACCGGACTGATCGCAGCGGGCCGGTGACCTGTTCTATCTGAATATTGCTCCTGTAGTTTCACTCCAGAAAGGGCCTGTATATTCAGGCAGATCAAAAGAGAACAGGCCAAGATTATAAATTTCATATTATGAAGCATATAGGATGAAAAATGAAGAATTTAATTCTTGAAGCTTGTAGCTTGCAGCTTGCAGCTATTTATTAGTTTGCTGCAGGAACTTACCGACCAGGATAGCCACAATGATCGTCATATACAGCTGTCCGGTGATGCCCATGAGCACCGCTAAGGTCGCCGTCTGGGGAATTTTGGGTACAATATCTCCATACCCTACCGTTGCCATGGTAATGAAACTGAAGTATACGAATTCGTGGATACGGTTTCCCGTCATCACGATATCGGTGTAGGCTTCCGGGTAGATCTTGTCCAGTGTGCTGCAGAGGACGGCAAAAATGATCCCGATGATCATATAAATGCAGACCGAGACCACGATCACATCCACCGTCACCCTTGCACTTCCTGCGATCATCAGAAACAGACTGCGTATAATGAAAATGAAAAACGAAAGGTAAAGGATGCTGGTCGCAATGATCATATTGGATTCATCCCTGAATAGATAGCTTGTCCACTGCAGCAGAGCTACCAGGAGGGCCAGGGCAAATCCAAAAAGAATGAGTCTTCTTCCTGTCATCACAGCACTGACACTGGTGAAGACTACCAGTGAAAAAGTGACCCTGAATATAAAATTGTTAATAGAAAAAGTACCCATAAAAGCAGGCAGTACGATCAGTGCCAGGAGAGAAAAGAAAAGGATCCAGTACCTCCTGTTTTGTAATAGACGATCGATGATATTCATGGAGCATAAATTTAGGTTCATTCAAATATAGGAAAGAAACGTCTTAGGTTGATTGAGAGGAGATAGGAGAGAGGAAAATGGAGAATGGAGATATTATTTCTCCTCTCTCCTCTCTCCTTTCTCCTCTCTCCTCTCAACAAAGTACATATCAACCTCCCCCTTGTTCTTTGCCTGCACCTTGCCCCGGTAGGTGCATTGAAACCGGTCCCTGACGAGCTCAAAGGTGTTTCCGGAAATATTGACCTGCCCCGACTTGCCGCTGGATTCCATGCGGCTGGCGGTATTGACGGCATCGCCCCAGATATCGTAGGCAAATTTATTTTTCCCAACCACACCGGCCATCACAGGGCCTGTATTCACGCCGATGCGCACCTCCCAGTAATCCCTTCCAGCTTCGATCCGTTCCTGCCTCGTGCGGGTCACAAAATCCCTGATCTCCAGGGCAGCCAGAACGACATCAACGGGATTGGAAGTGTTGGGAACGGGAATTCCTCCGGCGCACATATAGGAATCACCGATCGTTTTGATCTTTTCCACTCCATGCCGGTCTATGATCCGGTCAAATTCAAGGAAGCAATGATTCAGCTCAGCGATCAGCTCCTGGGGCGACATCCGTTCGGCGACAAAGGTAAAACCGACGAAATCGGTAAACAGGATGGTGACCATCTCATAGTGTTTCGGGATGGACTGGCCTTTTTCCTTTAACTCATTCGCCGTTTCTGCTGGAAGGATATTCAGCAGCAGCGCATCGGATTTTTTTCTTTCCTCATCGATGATGGTCAGGTTCCGGTTGATCTCTTCCTTCTGCTGGTTGATCTCCAAATTCTGGCGGGCCAGTTTGCGGTTGGCTTTGCGGGCAAACCGCAACCCCTGGTAAACGGCATAAAGGATAGCGAGGACCAGCAGCGAGATGCCCAGCATGAAAAAATTCCTGGCCCGGGCCTTGCTGAGGGCCAGTTCGCCCAGCTCCTTATCCCTGGTGAGTAATGCAATCTCCTGCTGATCCTGCTTCTGTTCCAGCTCTTTTTTACGTAACTCGAGCGTTTGGATTTCTTCCCGCTGTTTCAGATCCACAATCTCCCGATCCTTCCGCTCAGCGGCAAGCCGCTCCTCTGCCAGGAGCAACTCTTGCAATGCCCTGTCCCGTTCGAGCTGCTGGTTCTGAATGACCGTCTTCTGCAGCGAATCATTCTTGCGGTATATTTCGAGCTGCTGCTGCCTCGACCTGGATTCCAGCCGCAGCTGGATCAGTTCCATATCGCTGATTTCCTGACTGCTGAGTAGCTGACTTATCTCCTTTTCAGCCCTTTCCACGATATAACGCTGCTGGATCAACTCCGCCTGTTTTCTTTCTTCGGCACTGACCAGTGAATCCTTTAAGTCTAGATGTTTCCTGTAAGATTCAAAAGAATGCTCAAAATCATACAGGGCCTCATCAATTTTGGACGTCAATAAATAGATTTCGGAAAGTAAGGACTGATCCTGAATTTCCAGGGCAAGGTCCCGGGCTTTGTCATTGTAAACACCTGCGTTGTAAACGTCCTGATCCAAAAAAAAGACATTGGCAAGGATGTGGAGCAGCATGGCCCTTTTGGCATCATCACCCGTTTGTTCTGTGATCCGTATGGCATCCTGCAACGTTTGAACAGCAGAAGGATGATCGCCCAGGTTTTGATGAAGGATGGCCTTGTTCAGGAGAATGACCGGATTTTCCGGCTGATCCGGATAAAGTGCATGCTGAAGCCCGAGGGATTCATCAAACGAGCTCAGCGCTTCTTCATACCTGCCGGTCTTTTGAAGGATGTATCCTTCATTGTTCAGGGCGAGCATTTCCCGCCCCCGGTCTCCCCCTGCTCTGACCAAATCCAGGAGTTTTTGATTCGCTGCAAGGGCTTCTTCGTACCTTCCCAGATTTAGATAACAAAGGGTCAACCGGTTGTTCATGAACGTGAGCCGGCCATCACCTTGCTGATCGTTCCGGTTGGCCATCAGGTCATGGTAAACACCCGCGGCGTTTTCATACTGCTCCAGAAGAAAATAACTGTTCGCTTTTGCTTCCAGTAGCTCCATGTGATTCAGTACCGGCGTCCCTGCGGCTGATAACCGCTCTGCAGCTTTGAAATACTCAATGGCTTTAGCATGCAGTTCGGCTGTGCTGTAGATCTTCCCGATCTGAAAGTTGGTCAGGGCCATGCCGCCCGTGTCGCTCAGCATTTCGAATTCATTGAGGGCGCCGAAATAGTGCCGGATAGATACAATGTACTGATTTTGCGCCAGCGCGCATTGGCCCAGGATGAACAGCGAGGCCGCCTTCCCCGGCCGGTAAAAGGACTGACGTGAAAGTTCGACCGCTCGGGTAGCAGACATCCCGGCGCTATCGTACTCCTGAAGGATCAGGTGACCGGATGCTTTCCGGATCCATTGCTGTATACCTGCTGTGTCCGCCGAAGGATAAACGGGCTGGACGGAAGAAGGCCCATCCGTATCCTGCGCAACGACAGTTGCCCCCAGCACCAGGAAGGCCATGCAGGCCAGCGTTCGTTTTATGGATACAGCTGCAGTCATCAGTTCAGCTTAAAACTCAGACCAAACCTTACATTCGTTCCATATTGCGGATTGTAAATAAGATCGGAAGGGTACCCGTATGCATCAATGCCGCCATATTCTGATCCCAGCAGGTTAAAGGCATCCAGATAAGCCTGCAATTGCCGGGTGATATCGATCCGGGTAATAATATCGAGAACATAATAACCCTCCACATAGACCGGGAGACCCAATTTTTCCATAATGTCAGGCTCCAGCGGGAAAAACCGTTTTGCACTTTTACTGCATATGGTAGTATTGATGATCAGGTACATTCGCTTAAAAGGCCTGAGTGAAATGTTCAGTTGCGCCATGTAGCGGGGATACATCCTGACATCATCCAGTGTTCCAAGGTTGTTGGGAAGGATTTCTTTCCCTTTCGAAGCACTCAGTGACAAGTCGACTGAAAGATCGATCGAGGGAACGATCTTTTTTATCCCAAGATCAGCCTGTAATCCGGTCAGCCAGAATTCTGAGTTTTCATCATTCATATACGAAGTCGACAGGCCCATCGGATTGACTGCATTGGGGTACTCAGCAGGATCGAGGAGCACCAGTGAAAGCGATATATAATCACGCATCTGCTGGTAATAAGCCACAAGATCCAGGGTCAGGCCGGATCCCGATGAAAACCGGTACCCGATCTCCGCAGTGTGAAGCTTTTCCGGCTTCAGGTCAGGATTGGGCACGATCTGATAATAAAATCCACTGTCATCCGGAAATGCAAGAGAATTATAGGTGTAGCAAGTGGATGGCACTCGAAGTCCCTGGCCGTACAGCATCCTCACCGACATATTGTCGTTGATCAAATACAAAAAAGAGATGCGTGGATTATTGCTTCCGCCATAGAGAGAATGGTAATCGTAACGGTCGCTCACCAGGGCCGTCAGTTTACCGGTTTTATAATACACCTGGACGAAGCCGCCGGTGTTGGAAAATACCAGGGGATTAAATCCAAAATCCCCCCCTGCTCCCTGTGTGATACTCTTTTCAGAAAAAGAAGGATAGTTTTCTGGTGCAAAAGGTTCTGTCAGGTCATTGGTCTTGGGCAGGTTCCCTGAGTACTGGAAGGAGATCCCTCCATCTACCTCGACCTTTTGTACGGGCTGCCAAGTCACGATCTGATCCAGGTAAATATCGTCAGAGGCGGCGTACTTATAAGCTTTTCCCGACAGGCTCTGATCGGCTGTCATGGTAAAGGAAGACTGATTATCGAGCCGGTAACGCAGATAAGACAACTGCGTATTGGAAGAAATGGTCTTCCAGGCGTGGTCATATTGAACAAAGGCACTGTTGATGTTTTCGCCCCAGAACGCCGTGGGGTCTGCATAGGAATACAGGGCCGTATTCTGGCCGATGGAGGAATGCGTCCTCCGCTGCATCAGGTCAAAGCCAATGTCCACTCCTTTCCAGGCCAGCCGGATTCCCAGCAGGTTGCTTTCCTGGGGCAGGTCGTTCAGTACAGGATGCGTGGAATCTCCCTGGTAACGGGGTTCCTGAAGGAACTGGCAAGTAGAATCGTACAGTGCGGGATTATAAAGGTTCGGCACATCATACTTCACATTCATATCTCCCTGGCGGGTGGCATTCCCGTAAAATGAATATTTCAGTGTGTTCCCTGCCTTTCCTGCCTTACCGCTGATAAAAGCATTCAGGGAATAGTACCGCGGGCTGCCCAGGGTGATCTCTGCCTCCGCATGAACGGGCCGTTCCGATGAACGTGTCACAATGTTGATGACGCCTGTCATGGCATCTGCTCCATAAAGGGAGGAAGCTGGCCCGATGATGATCTCGATACGCTCAGCCTGCCGTACCGGAAGCTGGGCAGCAACGGGCATGCCGCTTACAACCGAAGGCTGTACCGGGACATTGTCGACCAGCACCTTCGTATAGTAATTCCCAAACAGGCCACGGATAACGAACATTTCGCCTTCGATGGCACTGCCCGGCTGGGAAACCTTAATTCCTGGTATTGACCTGAGGACATCGACGAGGGTGGAATAACCATTGCGTCTGATTTCTTCCCCGCTGATCACGTAAACTGTTACAGGCAATTCGCTGACACGTTTCTCCGACCGGCTGGCGGAAACCACCTTTAAATCCATGCTGCTGCTGTCTTCCCGAAGATCCTTTGCGTTTAAACGAAAAAGACTGTCCTGATCAACCTGGGCGGATGAAAAGGTGTAAAACAGGCATAACTGGGCAAAGAGAATAAAGGATGTCGCGGTTCTCATGGATTACACCCTCCGTATAGCAAAGTTATAAAATCCTGGTGATAGTTATGTTCTATGATTCCACATTAAAATATTTAGAAATTGGTTCGTATAAACTTGCCAAAGTCTTTCATCCCCTCTCAACCGCCCACTTCCTCACATTCGAGGCCGCCCGGTCGTTCCGGATCTCATTGGCCATGAATGCCATGTAGGGTTCAACGTGGCGGTAAAACCTTTTAAATCCCTTACAGAGATAATTAAGTCCGGATTCGCCATCCGGGCTTTTAATGATCCTGTTTTTGGGACATTCGCCGGTGCAAAGATCCAGGAACTCACATCGTTTGCAATAATCAGGCAGCATGTCTCTCTTATTGAGTCCAAACCGCTGCTGAAAAGGAGAGTTCATGTATGTAAGTAGTGATTTTTCGCCGATGTTCCCGAGCTTGTATTCCGGAAAGACGTAATGATCGCAGGAGTAGACATCACCATTATATTCCACCACACCGGCATGGCCGCACACCTCTGCATACACGCACAGCGGGGGCGGTATACCCATCCAATTGGCCAGCACACAGTCGAATGTGACCACATAGTAATCGCCCACATCCTTCCTGATCCATTCATCGAAGATCTGTATCAGAAAATTACCATAGTCCTCCGGGTTCACGCTCCAGGAGGTCATTTCTGCAGACTTTTGCGTATCGGCTGGAAGAATGCTTAATTCTTCCGGTCCGGCATGCGGATCGATCCATTCCACGATCGGGGTGAATTGCATATACTGGCTTCCGATACCCTTGAGGAACCGGTAGACCTCCAGCGGATATTTTGCATTGTAATCATTGACCACCGAGAGGGTGTTGAATTCGACATGGTATTTCTTTAACAGTTCCAATCCCCTCATGACTTGTAAGAAGCTCGGCTGACCACTCTTGTAAATCCGATACCGGTTGTGGCAGTGCTCCGGCCCATCGATTGAAAATCCGACTAAAAACTGATGATCACGGAGAAATCTGCACCAATCGTCGGTGAGGGTAGTTCCGTTTGTCTGAAGAGAGTTCTGTATGATCCTCCCCTCCGCATATTTAGTCTGCAAGGCAATCACTTTCTTAAAGAACTCCATGCCCCGCAGGATGGGTTCTCCGCCGTGCCAGGTGAACAATACGGCCGGTTCAGGGCTGGAATAGATGTTTTGTGCAATAAAGGTCTCCAGCACCTTTTCGCTCATGAACCATTTCATTGAATCTTTCGGGTACAGTTTTTCCTTTTCCAGGTAATAGCAATACGTGCAATTCAGGTTGCATACCGAACCGACAGGCTTGGCCATCAGGTAGAATGGCCGGGAAGAGGGGATGTGATAAGACGCCATATGGAGTACGGTTTCAGTGGCCGAAGGTAGTGAATTCTGCCGAAGGCAGTGAACTCTATTGATCAATGAATATTGAGCATTGACAAGTGACAAGAAAAATACTCACTGATAAGTATGTTCTATGCTTCCGAATTACTATACTTTTGCTTTTTATAAATACCCATACATATGAGAATTACGAAATCTGTTTTTATCCTGGCCAATCTTTCGGGGGCACTGCTTTCCTACGCTCAAAAACCTGCGACTGAGCCTGTGGCAAACACTCCGGCAGCGGAAGGTGAACCTGACCGTACCGTGCTTCCGATCAAAGAACCCATACGCCCAACGTTCAAAGAACTTGACGTACGGAATGCTACGGCACCTCCGCGTTTTGAGGTGAAAGCTCCGAAGGGCACCCCCAATGTAGTGGTTATACTGATTGATGACATGGGTTTTGGAGTCTCCGAAGCATATGGAGGGCCTGTTTATATGCCAACACTTGACCGGCTTGCCAATTATGGTTTACGGTATACACGCTTTCACACAACAGCGCTTAGTGCCCCGACCCGAATGGCGTTGCTCACCGGTTATAACCATCACTCAAACAATATGGGTGTTATTACGGAAGCAGCCACTACGTTTCCCGGGTACACCGGCGTGCGTCCCCAAACCATTACACCGGTGGCCGAAGTGCTCAGGCAGAACGGATACAATACCGCCCAGTTTGGGAAGTGCCACGAGGTTCCACCGTGGGAAATTTCCAATAACGGACCCCAGGACCGCTGGCCGACACATTCAGGTTTTGAAAAATTTTATGGCTTCCTGGGTGGTGAAACCAACGAGTGGGCACCCTTAATTTATGATGGTATTACTATCGTTGAAACACCAAAGGACCCCAATTATCACTTCACAACCGACATGACCAACCAGGCCATTACATGGGTCCAAACACAGCAATCTCTGCAGCCTGATAAACCCTTCTTTATTTACTATGCACCGGGCGCCACGCATGCTCCCCATCATGTTGCGCCGGAATGGATCGCAAAATATAAAGGAAAATTTGACCAGGGCTGGGACAAGATCCGTGAAGAGACACTTGAACGGCAGAAGAAACTGGGAATTGTTCCCCAGAATACTCAACTGGCTCCCAAACCAGCCGACATAAAAGACTGGGAAACACTCTCCGCTGATGAGAAAAAATTGTTCACCCGTCAGATGGAAGTATATGCCGGATTTGCCGAGCAGACGGATTACGAAATTGGAAGACTTGTGGCAGCAATTGAAGATCTGGGCGAACTGGACAACACGATTATTATCTATATTGCCGGAGATAACGGTGGGAGCGCAGAAGGACAGATGAATGGCATGTACCAGGAGATGTCCTACTTCAGCGGGGTGGCCGAAACCGTTCCGGATATGCTGAAACATTATGATGAATGGGGCTCTGAGAGTACCTATCCGCACTTTTCAGCCGGCTGGGCAGTGGCAATGGATGCGCCCTTTTCCTATACCAAACAGGTTGCTTCCGATTTTGGAGGTACAAGGAACGGCATGGTTATTCACTGGCCTGATGGTATTAAAGGGAAAAATGAAATACGTACTCAATTTGGTCATGTGATCGATATTGCTCCTACCATTTATGAAATCACAGGGATTCCTGCTCCAACAATGGTGAATGGAATTGCACAGGACCGGATTGAAGGTACCAGCCTGGCGTATACATTTAATGATGCCGGTGCATCGGAGAAACATACGGTCCAATACTATGAAATGTTCGGTAACCGCGGAGTTTACCAGGATGGCTGGTACGCAAGGACCATACATCGTCTTCCATGGGGTCTGCCCATAGGATCTCTGCAGGATGATACGTGGGAATTATATAATACGAAGGAAGACTTCAGCCTGGTCAATGACCTGTCCGCACAAAATCCGGATAAACTGATGGCAATGCAGGATCTGTTCATGGCAGAGGCTGAAAAATACCATGTGCTGCCCATAGATGACCGCGTGGTGGAAAGAACAGATGCCGTACTGGCAGGCAGACCCGTGCTCATGGGAGACCGTACTTCCGTTACCTACTATGAAGGGATGAAAGGCATGGGCGTTGATATTTTCATTGACCTGAAAAATATGCCTTACACGATTACGGCAGATGTGGAAGTAAAAGCCAGCGGAAATGGCGTGATTGTATGCCAGGGTGGCAGATTTGGTGGTCTCTCCTTATATATGAAAAATGGTAAACCGGCATTTACATACAATTACCTTGGTATGGAGTCAACGGCTTTAGTGGCTTCGCAGCCACTAAAGCCTGGCAAATACCAGATCGTGTATGATTTCAACTATGACGGAGGCGGTCCTGGCAAGGGAGGCACAGGTACGATTACCGTTGACGGTAACAAGGTAGCCGAAAAAAGGATTGAACGCACGCAAGCGAACTTTTTCTCAGTTGATGACCTGGCTGACGTTGGAGTTGATGATGGCACATGGGTGGCAGATTATGGAACTTCCTCAAAATTTAACGGGAAGATCGGCAAAGTAACCATTGAACAGAGGAAATAGTGTAATCAATTGTATTAACCCCAGGGACAGCCCTGAACCTTAATTCCGGGGCAAGCCCCGGGGAATTTACCCTTAATACCCCTACCCCGGCCCCTCCCCTGCTAGCAGGGGAGAGGTGCAGGGGTAGGGTAAACTTAAAAACCTTATCCCATGAAAAATTTTAAACGTCTTTTGATCCTGGTTTTCTTTTCCCTAGCCTGTGTACAATACACGCATTCACAGGTACTTATCTCCCTTCTCCTGGGCGATAAGCTAAATTCCGACAAACTTGAGTTCGGACTTGATGGCGGGGCTAACCTGTCGAATATATCGCACCTGGAGGGAACGAAGATGATGCCTGACTTCCACCTTGGTTTTTATTTCGACTTCAAGATAAAGCCCAAGCTTTTCATCCATACCGGAGTCATTGTCAAATCCACCATGGGGGCCAGAGGACTCACGCCGTACTCTGTTGGCAATGAAGATCTGGACAGCATTTTCATAGATGCAGATATCGACCGGAAACTGCAGTACTTCAATGTACCGGGTTTGGTCCGTTACCGTTTTTATGATTATTTCCACATAGAAGGAGGTGTCCAACTGGGTTTGCTCTATAAAGCCACTGATCTTTTTTATGAAAAGATTTATGACAAAGATGATTTGAAATTTAAGTATGAGATCCTCAAGAATGAAGATTATGAAGAAGAATTTAAGCGTTTTGATGCAGGCCTGGTCGCAGGCGCCGGCTACAAGCTGAAGAAAGGGGAAGGAATGACACTGAACGTACGGTATTATTATGGATTGATGGATATCGTCAAGGATAACCAGGGTGAGCGGCAGAACAACAGCTCCCTCTATTTCTGCGTCGCTTTACCTATCGGGAAAGGCAAAGCTGAGGCTAAACGTGAGAAATGAGATAGGAGAGAGGAGAAATGAGAGATGAGAAATTATTTCTCCATTCTCCTCTCTCCTCTCTCCTCTCTCCTCTCTCCTCTCTCCTCTCTCCTCTCACAACAGCCCTCTTTCCTTAAATTTCAGGATTACATCCCCCATAGATTGTTTTTCTGTCTTCTCCAGGATATTTCTGCGGTGGGTACTCACCGTGTGGGGGCTTACGAATAATTTCTCAGCGATTTGTTCGCTGCTCATACCCAATGCCACAAGCCTGACGATCTCAAATTCACGATCTGACAAAGGATTAGCGATCATCAGCAATTCCTGATCCGGGAATCTGAACTTAAAAAAATTGTCTCCTACGTAGTAATGATACCCATGTTTCCATTTTCAGCGTATGTTTCTGAAGATCGTCAGGATCAATACCCTGAAAACCAACCGGTAAAAAAGTTTCGAAGAACCTGTAAAACAGGCTGTAATCTTTTGAGTAGTCAATTATAAGTTGCCGCTACGTTTCCCTATAACTGTGTTTGGGTTGCAAATGTAATACAAAATACCTATTGATAGGTATTGTCCATGGTTAAATGCGAAGGTACCTTTGTCACGGTATTCTTACTGTATCAACTTAAAACACCAATATGGATTCCACTGTTTAAAACCTTAAAAATAAATGACAATGACTAAAGAAACATTAAAAAGTACAACTTTTGAAAACACAAAATTAAATGAGGAGCACCCCGGGCTTGTCATCGCGTTTATGAAAGGCATGATCAAGTTGGGACGCTGGGCCAACGAGCACAAGCACGCTGCCGCCGTGATCCTCGACAAGCAGACCTATTACCTGGACGTCGAGCATACGTACCAAGGCATCAAGAACGTGGACATGGTGCCCAACCTCTCGCCCCAGAACCTGGCCTCCGTTGAGATCGGGAAGGACTTCATGCTAAGCCATGGTTACATCAAGAACGACTTTGATGTGCACAAGTGGGCTGCTCCGGAGTTCCTTGAGCAGGCGGCCAGAGAACTGCTGGAAGACGAATGGAAGAAAAGAACGACTTCTAAACTTCCACAGGCAGCAGATCCACTGGCATCAGGATCAAGGCTCGGGTAACCGGATACACGGTATCAGACCCTTGCCCTTTCGGTTCACCCGGTAAGAATCAAATCATCTTTACAAGGCAAATACTCGTTTTTAATTACGACCAATTAATTTAAACACTATGAAAAAACATGCATTCTACTTGATTGGAATCATCTTCCTGATGGTCTCATGCTATCCGGAAGGCCCGGAGTATTACGAAGACCTCGATCTTGTGTACACGAATTACACCGAATCCTTCGATTTTGCCAGCCAGGGCACCTACGCCATGCCGGATAAGATCGTGAAGATTACGGGTAACCTGCAAGAAGGAGAAACTCCCGAATTTGTGAAGGAGCCGTACAACACGCAGATCCTGAACAAGATCGAAAGCAACATGACAGCCCTGGGCTGGACAAAAGCGGCTGATCCTGAAAACGCTGACCTGGCATTGATGCCAGCTGTCTGGACCAATACCACGGTGTATTACTGGTATGACTACTGGTGCTGGTACTACTACTATTATTGCGGCTGGGGATACTATTATCCGATGGTTTCCTCCTACACGACCGGCACTTTGGTGATGACCCTGGTGGCAAGCGGAG
>Ga0209096_1000112_pt1 | contig 124515 bp, 100 predicted proteins | sample AD_UKC034_MetaG_FD_184407 | JGI IMG/M metagenome (GOLD analysis project Ga0209096, IMG submission 184407) | Active sludge microbial communities of municipal wastewater-treating anaerobic digesters from USA - AD_UKC034_MetaG (SPAdes) (version 2) | ecosystem: Engineered > Bioreactor > Anaerobic... | reverse complement strand
GTTTGCCTCCGGCTTCCTCCGGACCCCGCCTCACAGCGACGCCCTTGCCCTTGGCTAACGGTTGGTGCAATCAACCTCCGTAAGGGACTTTCACCCTCGAGTCAGCGCCCATGCTGGGCGCACAGCACAGAGGGGCTGTCCGCGGGCAGCCCCTCTGTCTTGTGTTGAGACGCACTGGAGAACGCTACTTCCCGTCGAGGTTCCACACCTGCTGGCCGGGGCCCAACGCGGCCAGAAGGGCCGACAGCCGCCCCTCATCCAGGGCTCCCGCCCCCGTCTTGACGGTGAGCAGGCCGAACGCCCCCAGAACGTCGGCTGTGTCGAAGGCACAGTGACCGTAGCCCATCGTGGGCGGATAGTTCACATGGAGCAGGGGCCACGCGCCGCTGGCTATGGTCTTTCTGAGGTAGAGGCTCTCGTGCCAGTAGGGCACCTGCTGGTCCAAGGTGGTGTGCAGAGTGACGAGGGGCACGCTCAGGACCCCGCTCGTTTGATAGTGAGCCTCGATCTCCTGGAGCGCCGCCGGGTCAGCCGCAAAGCGCGCCACACCGGCATTCAGCGCCACGTCGTCCAGGGAGCCACTGTACCAACGGCTGAGGTTGCCGAAGGGCTGCCCCGTGAGCACCTCGGCCGCGTTGTTGGTGGCAAGGGTGCTGTACCAGAGCACATCCTCGACGGTGGTCCGCATCGTGCTGGGGTCACCCGGCAGGTAAGGCGCGCCCGTCACACGCAGGAGCTGCCTCAGCGAAGACCGGTTCGCCGGGGCAAACACCACCGGCATCACGTTGCTCTCGTAGAAGCTTTCCCAGATGGGGAGCAGGTCGGGCGGGATCTGCACCGGGCTGCCGGGTATGAGGCCGGGGAAGAAGTAGTCGAACACTGTGCGGAAGTCGCCGAAGTAGTTGATCTGCCTGCGGAAATCGCCAATCGGCCCGCACGTCGCCAGCCCGCCGTCAAAGACGTCCGAATGCTGCTCGACTGATAGGGTGGTAATGAGCCCTCCCTCGGATGCCCCGACGATCAGCACGTGTCCAGGCGCGCCGAACTCCTGCGTGTAGAGGTCGACAAGCTCTATCACGTCCCCGATGGCGGGCAGCACTGCCAGGCCGTTGACGGCATAGCTGGTGGTGGCGAAATTGAAGCCGAGGAAGTTGAGCATGTCGGGGATGCACAGGCCGTTCTCCATGCAGAGCTGGTCCTCAGGGATTGCCACGGGCTGCCGGACATCGACGTAGCCGTGGGCCCAGATCACAAGGTCGCCGTTGTCCCCCCACCAGGAGGGGGGCCGGCAGATCCGATAGACGGCCGGGCTGTTTTGGTGGGGACGGTCGGCCGTGCACTCGCTGAAGATGCCCTGCACGGCCATCGTGGCTGCCTTGTCCGCTGCGGGGGGCCGCGGTGCGGCCGCAGCCGGTGCCCAGGCGACCAGCAAAAGCCCACATACGATCAGAAACAGTGTCGCGCGGACTAGATTCTTCATCGATCGCCTCCTTGACAGATTTCTCAGACATCTCCATTATACGCACTTTGCGCCAAGCGTCAAGTCGGGCGACAGAACCCTGGGCATGGCCCACGTCAGGCGGGCGGCCCACCCCGTTCCTGGAAAGCAGCCCTGCCCGAAGCGAGGGGCCTTGCTCCGCGCAGGGCGAGACGCACCGCTGCGCTCAGCAGGGCTCTGTGGGGGACTTGCATGGCCTACCGGTCCCTCAGGCGGAACCGGCCGGGCCTTGGGTCAGGAAGGCGATGCCGAGAGCCAGCGCCGTGCCGCCTCGGGGATCGACGCCAAAGGGAGCTTGGCAACAGTGCACTCGGGCAGCGAGTTGAGGAACTGAGGACCATAGGACTTGGTCAGAATGCGCTTGTCGAGGACGACCACGACGCCGCGGTCGGTCTTGGTGCGGATCAGCCGGCCAAAGCCCTGCCTGAAGCGCAGGATGGCTTCTGGCACGGCAAACTCAGCGAAAGGGTTCTCAAAGGTCTCGGAACGGGCGGCAAAGACCGGATCGTCGGGCACCGCGAAGGGCAGGCGGCTGATCACCAGTACGCTGAGCGCTGGGCCGACTACGTCCACGCCCTCCCAGAAGCTGCGGGTCCCCAACAGCACAGACCGCTCGGTGGTGCGAAAGCTCTCCAGGAGCTGAACACGGGACACGCCTGCCCCCTGTTGGAAGACGACGATGCCGCTGTCGCCCAGAGGGCGGGTGATGGCTTTGGCCGTGCTCTGGAGCTGCGAGTAGGAGGTAAAGAGGACGAGGGCCCGGCCCTGGCTGGCCCGGCAGAGGGCCACGAGGGTCTGCTCGACCGTCTTTTGGTAGTAGGCCTCGTTGGGCTCCGGGATGTCGGTCGGCAGACAGAGGAGGGCAGAGCCCTTGAAATCGAAGGGCGAACCGACGGCCAGCTCATCGGCCTCCACGGCATCCAGCCGGCCGCGGAGAAAGTCAAAGTGGGTGTCGGTGGTCAAGGTGGCCGAGGTGAGGATGACGACCTCCTTGGGGTGGAACAGGTGCTTTTGGACCAGGCTGCCGACGTGGAGCGGCGCGGCGTGCAGGGTCACGCGCGCATCGCGGGTAGAGACCGTGGCCCAGTAGATCTGCGACGACGTGGGCTGTGAGATGCAGCCGTTGATCTGGCTGTGCGTCTCGCGCAGACGCACCCCATACCCGGCACACTCCTGGGCAAGTCCCTCGATCTCCTCGTCGTCCTCCCCGTCCAGGTCGCCCAAGAAGGCCCGCAGGCCGTCCAGCTCGTCGACGAGCGGAAGGAGCCGGGCGGACAGGTCTTCCCAGGCTATCTCCACCTCGGTCCAGGCTGGCTGGATGCGCAGGCCGCTGGTCAGGCGGAGCCGCTGGTCGTACTCCCCACGCTGAGAGCCGTGCTCGCGCAGAAACGCGGCGAGTACGTCAAAGAATGTGTAGAGGTTGGCCAGGGTTTGCTCCACCTGGCGCTGGAGGCGACGGACCCGATCGTCGAGCTGAGCCCACAGGTGGGGGGGGAGCCTGCCGCGAAAGCGAATGAGCAGGTCGGCGAGGAAACCGATGGAACGGGCGACGCCGAGAGGCCTGGCAAGGTCGTTGAGGATGCGCTCGACGGCGCGCTGGTCCGCCTCAAAGCTCAGCTGGTTGGTGACGTTGGCTTCCAGGTGGTGGGCTTCGTCGACGACGAGGTAGCGGTACTCGGGCAGGACGCGATTGTCGGTGGCGATGTCGGAGAGGAGCAGGGCATGGTTGACGATGATGACGTGTGCCTTTTCGGCGGCCTGCCGCGCGCGGTAGAAGAAGCAGCGGCCGCGCTCGCGGTAGCGGCAGCGCTCGACGGTGCAGGTATCGCTCTCGGCCGAGATCTTGGCCCACAGGGCCTGCTCGGCCGGATCGGGCATGAAGAGCTCGCCCTGCTCGCCGGTCTGCGTGCTGGGAAGCCAGACCAGCACCTTGGCAAGCATCCGCATCTCCTCGGCGGAGGTAACCCCTACCTGGCGGAGAGCCGCCAAGCGGCGCTGGCAGAGGTAGTTGGTGCGCCCCTTGAGCAGTGCCACGCGAAAGTCGAAGGGAAGCAGCTTTTGGAGATCGGGCGTGTCCTTGAGAAAGAGCTGATCCTGCAGGTTGATGGTGGCCGTAGAGACCACGACCCGCTCGCCGTTCTGGTGGGCGAAGACAACGGCAGGCAGGAGGTAAGCGACGCTCTTGCCGGTTCCGGTGCCGGCCTCCACCAGGAGGTGCTTCCCGGCGTTGATGGCACGGACCACGGCGCGGAGCATCTCGACCTGCTGCCGGCGATGCTCAAAGCCGGGAAAGTGCTGTGCAAAGAGCCCACCTTCCTCAAGCATCGCGGCGAGACAGTCCTCGTCGAGCACCCGCGGCTGCGGGGCGCGGACCAACTCATCCTCCCCATCCTGAGACGTCGTGAAGAGAGGGCCGAGGAGGTCCTCCCCCTCGCGGCGCTGCGCCTGCAGCTGCTGGGCAATGGAGCCGCGGAAGGCAGACTGGGCCATGCCGCGCTCCAGGTCGCGGAAGAGGTCTCTCAAGGGCCAATCGAGACGGTCGGCCAGGCGGTTGATCTCGCGCAGGACGGCATGGGGCAGCTCCGCAGCCTGGTCGAGGAGGGCGACAAAGAGGTCCATGACGGTTTTGGCATCGGGCAGCGCGCGGTGCGCGCTCTTGGTCTCCAGACCGAATGCTTCGGCGAGCTTGCGCAGGCTGTAGCGGCTCGAGTGAGGCTTGAGGATGGAGGCCAGCTCGAAGGTGTCCATGCGCGGATTGGAGAGGGGAAGGTCGTTGTTCTGGAGGAAGGCCAGGTCAAAGGCGACGTTGTGGCCGATGATGGGGTAGCTGCCCAGGAACCGGCCTAGTCCCTGGCGTACCTGGGAGAAGCGGGGTGCAGTGTTGACGTCCTCCTGGGTGATGCCGGTGAGCTGCTGGATCTGGATGGGGATGGGCCGCTGCGGGTTGACCAGCGTCTGCATCTCTTCGAGGAGCTCCGCCCGCACCCTGCCTCCGTCGAGGGAGACTCGAAAGCGGACCGCGCCCACCTCGGTGATGGCGTCGCGCTGCGGGTCCAGGCCGGTGGTCTCGAGGTCGAGGGCAACGTAGGTGCGGCTCATCGAGTGTCCATTCCCTTTCGCGAGCGGCACGCCGGGTCAGGCGGGTTGCGCGGCCGCAGGCGAGCCGGCAGGCGCCAGGTCGTAGTCAGCCAGGATAGTCTCTGCATCTCGGATCTGAGGGAAGATGTAGCCGCCGACGCCGGCCACAGCGCCACCGAGACCACCCAAGACGAACAGGAGGGCCATGCCCGCCCCGGGGCCGGTGCCAACCAGGCCGCCGAAGAGGGGCGTGAGGCTCCCCCCTGCCCGCATCGCCGGCTCGAGCACGTTGTCGGCAAGGGGACCGGCCAGCAGCATGGCCAGGGTGGAGAGCGACCAGGCGATCATGCGCCGCACGGAAAAGACGCGTCCCTGGACGTCGGGCGCCACCTTGGCCTGCCAGATGGCCTGGTTGGAGCCGTTGATGATGGGGCCGAGGAAAGCGCCGAGGAAATTGGCCACGGCCCAGACCTGGAGCCCTCGTCCAATGCCCAGGGGCAGGACACACAGCAGGCTGCTGAGGGCCCAACCGGCGAGCACACCATGCACCTTGCGCTTCGTCCCGCCCCAGGCCCCCATGACGGCACCCCCGATCACGCCGCCGATGGCCCCGGCCGACATGACCGTACCGTACACAATCTCGTTGCTGCCGGTGCGGGCCAGGATCATGGCCGCCATGACGGTCCAGGCGAGACCGGAGAAGAAGTTGCCGACCATAAAGACGAGCTGGAGGCCGAGCAGGCTAGGGCGCGCGAGGATATAGCGGAAGCCGTAACCCGATTCCTTCCAGAGGCTGCCTTGGCCCTGGCGTCCGGCCTCGGTGACTTTGGGCTGCGGCACCTGGACGAGGAGAAGGGAGCCGACGGCGACGGCAAAGGAGACGATGTCGATGAGCATGATCCCCTGGAGCTTGATGAGCGGCAGCAGGGCGCCGGCGGCGACGGGGGCAAAGATATTGGAGGCGGAGCCGGCGAGCTCCATCATGCCGTTGGCCCGGCCAAGGTGCTCCTTGGGCAGCATGAGGGTGATGCCGGCCGAGAAGGCAGGCCACTGGAAGGCCTGGGAGGCACCGGTGATGGCGGCGGCCACGTAGAGGTGCCAGATCTCAAGGCGGCCGGTCGCCAGGAGGATGAACTGGGCGATTGTCACGACGCCCGCGACAAGGTCAGATAGCATCATCATGAGCTTGCGGTTGGAGCGGTCGATGATCGCGCCGGCAAAGGGGCTGAGGGCGATCAGTGGAAATACGAAAAAGAAGCCAACCAGGGCCAGGGGGGTGGCCTTGCCGGTCTTCTCGTAGGCCCAGATGGTCAGGCCGAACTCGGTCATGGCCGTGCCGAGCAGGGAGATGATCTGGCCTGCCCAAACGATGAAGAAGGCCCGCATCCCGGACGGGCGAACTTGCTCTGTCATCCTTCCCCCATCATGCACCGATCGAAAAGGCCCCGCCAGAACCTTGACCGCCGGTTCTGCCAGGGCCTGGCTGTTCGACTGCAGCGCCGGCAGGGTGCCGGCCGCCTAGCGGAACGCCTGAAGATAGTCCTGGCCCACGATGACCCGAATGTCGATCTCGCTGCGCAAGTTGGGGCTCGTGCGCACGTTCTCGTCCGTGACGCCGAACTCCTCCACCAGGCGCCCTAGGGTATAGACCTTGCCGGTATAGTCGACGATCACGGTACTGGCATAGTCCACCCGATCGGCGTCGCCGAACTCGACCACCTGGAAGCCCTGCTCGATGAGCCTGGCAGCCACGCGGGCAGCATAGTTCGGCTCGGTGGTGCCATTCTGGACGGCGATGCGTGCCCCTTCACTCGCCAGTTCCTGGAGGCCTTCGATCTCGACCGGCGCAAGGGTGGGCGTGGGAGCCGGCGCCTGTGGGGTGGGCGTGGGCTGGACGACCACGAGCGGGGTCGAGAAGAGATCGGCGAGGACCGGCTCGATCAGGTCCCACTTGGGAAGCTGGATGGAGGCGCCATCGGAGGGGCGCTTGTAGCCATAGACGTAGGGCTTGCCCAGCACGACCTGCTTGAGGCTACCCATGTCGACCTGGGGTGCCAGGGAGGCGAGCTGAATCATGTCCTCGAGGGCCATGTCGGTCTTGAAGTTGCCTCTCATGGAGGCAGCCAGGGCAGGAAGCTTGGTGATAAGGCCCAGACCGAGCGCCTTGTCGCGGATCGCCTTCAGGAGCTCCTGCTGGCGGTCGGCCCGGTCAAAGTCGGTGGTGCTCATGCGTGAGCGGGCGTACTGGAGGGCACGCGCGCCGTCCATGTGTTGCAGCCCTGGGTCGAAGTGAATAGTCGTATAATGATACGGATCTATGGGCAGGGGGTCTGGGTACTTGGTATCGTGCAGCGTCTTTTCCACGTAGATATCGACGCCGCCGACCGCGTCAATGATCTTGGCGAAGCCGTTAAAGTCCACCATGATGTAGTAGTCGATGGGGACACCGAAGTTGGCCTCGATGGTACGCTTGAGGAGCGCCGGCCCTCCTCCCGGGTAGCCGCCGGTCTCGCCGACGACGTTCGCCGTGTTGATGCGGTCCTCCCCATCGCCCGGTATGGGGAGCTGGAGGTCGCGCGGGATTGACAGCATGCCGGCGGTCGTGTTGGCGGGGTCGATGGTAACGATCATGATCGTGTCAGTCAGGTAACCCCACGCCTTGGCGTCCTTCGGCCGGTTGATGCCGAGCAGCAAGATATTGATACGGTCCCCTTCCTCAATCGAGGCCGCCGCAGGCGGAGCCACCGGCAGGTTGTCGACAATGGACCCGGGGTCTAGCGTGCCCATCACCGGCAGTGGCTCGAGGCGATCATCTCCGCTGGCGAGGGCCTTGGGGAGCCTGATGGAGGGCAGGCTCAGGACGGGCAGGGAAGGCAGCTCCGCGTTGGCGACAAAGTCACGCAAGGTAACGTAGAGGGCATAGCCGGAGAAGATGCCACCCGCGAAGAATACCACCAGGAAGAACGGAATCAGGATGCGGAGCCAGAGGGGAGAACTGCGTCGTTTTCCCGGCGGATTCTGTTGGCGAGCAACAGATAGGTTCAACATACCTCCCAAGAATCAGACAGCCCGCACCCAAGCCAAAGCAACCGGCTTGAGCAGGGCCGGGCGAGCGGGGGGATTGTAGCACAGCCAGTGGGCCGCAGCAAACGGGCCATGGACGACGGATCATGGGCGATGGGCGGCGGGCGATGGACTATGGGGCACTCTGCCAGCAGTAAGCCCAGGTGTCACGAGCGGAGTTATGGAAATATCTTGCCTGGGTTCAGGATGTGGTTTGGGTCAAAGGCATCGCGGACATGACGCATGAGGTCGATCTGCGCGACGTCCAGGGCAAGGGGGAGGTAGGCGCGGCGGGTGACGCCGATGCCGTGCTCGCCGGTCAGGGTTCCACCCAGGGAGAGGGCCAGCTGGAAGATTTCCTGGGTGACCACCGGCACGAGCTGCTGCCAAACCTCTTCGGAGAGGCCGTCCCGGAGAACGTTGACGTGCACATTTCCGTCGCCGGCATGCCCGAAGCTGATGATGCGCACGCCGTGGTGCAGCGCCATCTCGCGAAGGCCCTTGAGGAGGAGGTGAATCCGGGCGCGGGGCACGACGACGTCCTCTTTGTGATTGATGGGGCTCTCGTTGTTGATCGCATCCAGGATCTTGCGCCGCGCTTCCCACAGGCGATCGCGGGTGGGCCGGTCCTTGGCGACGAGGGCGTCGCGCGCTCCGTGCTGAAGGCACACGCCGGCCACCGTCTCCATCTCGGCATCCACGGCCTCGGGGCAGGTCCCGTCGAGCTGGAAGAGGAGGTGGGCTGCGGCCTCGTCGTAGGGGACCGTCTTTTTCAGAAGCCGCTCGGCGGCCAGGATCGAGTCGCGCTCCATGAACTCCATGCAGGTAGGCAGGATGCGATGGGAGATCAGGTCCGAGACGGTATCGGCTGCGGCCTGAAAGTCGTCAAAGGGCACCAGAAGGTCGACCTGGATGGGAGGCAGGGGGACGAGGCGCAGGGTGATCTCGGTCACCACGGCCAGGGTTCCCTCGGACCCGGCGATGAGGTGGGTCAGGCTGTAGCCGGTGGCGTTCTTGACCAGCTTGCCGCCGGTGCGGATGGAGTCGCCCGAGGGGAGGACCACCTCCAGGCCGCAAATATAGTCCCTCGTGGTGCCGTATTTTACGGCGCGCGGCCCGCCAGCACCGGAGGCGACGTTGCCGCCGATGGTACACGAGTCGAGGCTGGCGGGATCGGGCGGGTAGAAGAGGCCCTCGGCCTCGACGGCGCGGTGAAGGTCGCCGGTGATGACACCCGGCTGGGTGACAACCATCAGGTTTTGGCGATCGATCTCAAGGATGCGATTCATCTTTTCGGTGGTGAGGACGATGCCGCCATGGAGAGGCACAGCACCGCCGCTGAGGCCGTAGCCGGCGCCGCGGGGTGTGACGGGGATGCGCTCGCGCTGGGCCAGGCGCAAGACCTCGGAGACCTGCGCGGTGGAGGATGCCCGCACAATGACCTCTGGGGAATGATAGAGGCCGACCGTCTCGTCGTGGCTGTAGCGATCGATCGCTTCGGCATCGAAGAGGACGCTGGCCCGGCCCGCGATCCGACAGAGGGACTCGACGGCAGCCGGCGTGACCGGGTTGTACATGGGCCCCTCGCTCATGCAATGAGCTCGCGCTGGGCCGCGGCCAGACCGGCGCCGGGCTCAAAGCGATAGCCAGCACGGGCCAGCCCTTGCTCGACGGCGCCCACGGTGGTCAGAATGTCGGACGGCGTGACGGCGCCCATGTGGCCGACACGGAAGTAGCGGTCCTTGATCTGCGGGTGAAGGCCACCAGCCACCAGGACACCTGCCGCGCTGATGCAGGGGAGCAGCGAGGCGCCTACGCCTTCCGGGTAGCAGGGGGCAGTCAGGGTCGCCGCGGCAAGCTCCTCGCGGACCGGCACCTGCTCCAGGCCAAGGGCGCGCATGCCAGCCCGGAAGGCGCACGCGAGCGCGCGATGTCGTGCGAAACGGGCTTCCATTCCCTCCTCGAGGATCTGGCCCAGGCTGACGTCGAGTGCCCAGATCAGGTTGACGGGCGGCGTACCGAAGTAGCCGGGCTTGCGCGCCTCGTAGGACTGCATGATGGGAAGCCAATGGGACCAGTCGGCGTAGTAGCTGCCCACCGGCGACCGGCGACGGGCAAAGGCTTCCATCGCGCGGGGGCCGGCCACCAGCAGAGCGAGGCCGGGCGGAACGCCGATCGCCTTCTGCGAGGCGGTGAGGGCCAGGTCCACGCCCCACTCCTCCATGCGCAGCTCCTCGCCGGCCACGGAGCAAACGCCGTCGACCAGGAGCAGGGCACCTGCATGGCGAGAGAGTGCCGCAAGGGCGGCGATGTGCGGAAAGCAGATCGCGGTGGAGGTATCCACGTGGGTGACGGTGACGAGTTTATAGCCGCCCGTGGACAGGGCTGCCTCGACGGCCTCCAGGGAGGGGGCGTCGCCGACCTGCGGGGCGGGGACCTGGGTTACGAGCGCCCCGTAATGCTCCAGGATGGAGGTGAAGCGGTCACTGAAATAGCCGGTTTTGACCACCAGGGCGCGGTCTCCCGGCTCCACCAGGTTGGCGGCGGCGCTGTCCATGGCGAGAGTACCGCTGCCGGCGAGGATGAAGGGCTGGCCGCCCGGGCAGAGGAAGACCTGGCGCATCCGCTCCAGTGCGCGGCCAAAGGCCTCAGCGAAATTGGGCGCGACGTGGCTGGTGGTGGGCATGCCTATCGCGCGCAGGACTTCGCTCGTGAACTCGACGGGGCCCGGGATCATGAGGAGCTTTCGGCCTTTCATGGGAGGATCCCTCCTTCGACGAGGATGGTGCGCAGCGCCCCACGCTCGCCGGCGGTGAGGCCGGCCAGGGGCGGCCGGACCGGTCCGCCGTAGTAGCCCAGCATCTCGAGGGCTGCCTTCAGGCCGGCGATGTCGAAGCGGGCCGTGATGGCGGAGTTGACGGGGATCATCCTGCGCTGGAGATCGGCCGCCTGGTCCCAGGCACCCACTTTGAAGAGACGGTAGATCTCCAGGGACTGGAGAGGGGCGATGTTGGCCAGTGCCAGGATGCCGCCCACAGCGCCGAGGGCAAGGGCGGCGAAGAAGAAGCCGGCCGATCCGGCGAGTAGCTGGAACCCTGGTCCGGCCAGGCGTATGGTGTAGGCAAGCTGGGTGATGTCGCCGCTGGTGTCTTTCATGCCGACGATGTTCGGGTGCTGGGCAGCGCGGGCAATGGCTGCAGGATCCACATTCACGTGTGTGAACTTGGGCACGTTGTAGATGAGGATGGGGATCGGCGAGGCATCGGCAACGGCCTGGTAGTGGCGGACCAGGAGGTCGGCCGTCATCTTGGCGGCATAGTAGTGCGGGGTGACGACCAGGGCCGCATCGGCGCCGGCAGCCGCGGCGCGGCACGTCAGGGCGATGGTCTCGCGCGTCGATTCGCAGCCGGTGCCGGCGATGAGGAGGCGGTCGCGTGGGATAGCCGGCCGGGCTGCTTCGAAGAGGGCGATGCGCTCGTCGGCGGTGAGATAGGGGCCTTCGCCGTTGGAGCCGGAGATGACGTAGCCTGCCAGGGCAAAGTGGTGCCAGCGCTCCAGGTTGGCCACGAGGGCGGGAAAGGAGATGTTGCCGTCGTCGTCAAATGGGGTGGGGATGGGGGGGAATACCCCCGCCAGGGAGATAGATGATTTCTCCATGATTCAGTGCCTTTCTTTGGTTTTCAATGAATAGACCACGGGCCTTGGCCGACACAAGTCGACGTCAAGAGCGGTCGATCTGCAGCAGAATCTGCCAGCAAAGGGCGCCGGCCGCGGCCAAGCTGGTGGGATCAATGCGATCGGGCGTGTCGCACATCTGGTGCCAGGCAGCGCTCTGGCCAGAGCCAGGATCGGGCAGCGCGCAGAGGGTCAGGGCGGCGAGGCCGCGCTTGGTGGCCACCAGGGCGTCGGTGTAGGCCAGGCCAACCCGCTCGCGCACGTTCAGGTTGGGGAGCGCGGCTGCAGCCGCGCGTGCAAGGGCAAGGGCGCGGGGATGGGTCGTGTGCTTGCGGACGAGGCCGTCGGCGGTCAGGCAGGTCAGGCGGCCGACTCCGACCTGGTCGAGGATGAGGTAGGCGGCGTCGCTCCCCAGTTGGGCGGCATGTGCGTCGAGGAAGGCCGCCATCCCGTAAGCGCCGACCTCTTCGCAGCCTGTGAAGGCGAACCAGACCTCGGTGCGCTCCAGGGGTTGGGCAGCGAGCCGCGCAGCGAGGTCCAGCACCACGGCGACGCCGGAGGCGTTGTCGTTTGCGCCGGGCGAGAAGGGGGTGAAGCCGGCCGAGAGGCACAATCCGAGGGCAAAGAGCAGGATGGGGGCTACGGCAAGCCCGATCCAGCGCGCGCCTTCCCAGGCGAGCAGGGCCCCGGCCGCAAAGGCGGCGGCCGATAGGGCCATGCCGGCAAAGGCGCCCGGCACCGCGGCGGCGAAGAGCCGGTTCCATGCCAGGGAGGAATAGAAGATGGGCGTGCGGTGGGTGTCGAGGTGGGCGCACAGGACGGCGCGCCGCTGCGCCGTGGCAGCGGGCCGGAGGATGCCCACAGTGTTCTGGCTGCCGGCCCTCGGCAGGAGCAAGCGCATCCAGTTTAGGGCGAGGTCGGTCTCGGCGAGCATGCCCCAGGCTCCGAGCAGGCCGAGCAGTGCGGCTGCGGACAGTGTCCAGCGGCCGCCGGGCAGCCAGGAAAGGAGCGTGCCCAGGAGGGCGGTGAGAAAGGCGAGTGCGTAGGGGGTGTAGGTGGAAGGAGCGCTGCGGAAGGGCTCGACGCGGACATCGGCCAGGCCCAGAGCGCGCAGTTGGCGGGCCGCGTACTCGGCGGCCTGCTGCTCGGCAGGGGTGCAGCTTCCACGCCCGCCGATGGCGGCGGCGAGGTGATGGATGTGGCCGGTGGCCGGCGGCAGGTGGCCGATAGTTGGCATCATTTGGCACACGGCATAGAACGGGCCGGACGGCCGCGCTCCCGTGTGTTCGATTATACCCGCTGCTCGGGGCGGGGGCAAATCACCGCGAAACGAGTTGCCGGGCGGCCTGACCTGTGCTAGACTGGCCCCATGGGAAGAGACCACCGCATCTGCGACTATGAAGGCAGCGACTACCGGGCCGATTTCTGGGAAGGGCGAGGGCGCGACTACGAGGATCTAGCAGAGCGGATTGCACTGCGTCACCTGATGCCGCCGCCCGGAGGGCGGCTGCTGGACATTGGCGCCGGTTTTGGGCGCCTTTCCGAGTTCTATGAGGGCTACGACGAGGTCGTTCTTCTGGACTATTCCAGCACGGGGCTGCGCCAGGCGCGGGAGCGCCTGGGGCACGGCGGGCGGATCAGGTACGTCGCGGCGAGTTTCTACGAGATGCCCTTCGCAGCGGACGCCTTCGACACCGTTTTGATGGTGCGGGTCATGCATCATGCGGAGGATGTGGCGGCGTTGCTCGCAGAGGTGGCCCGTGTCCTGCGGGGCGGGGGGCAGTATGTCGTCGAGTTTGCCAACAAGCGGCACCTCAAGTCGATCGCGCGCTATCTCCTCAGGCGGCAATCGTGGAGCCCCTTTGACCATGCGCCGGTCGAGTTCGCGAAGATGAACTTTGACTTTCACCCGGCATGGTTGGAGGAACAGCTGGGTGGGGCGGGGTTTCACGTGAAACAACGCCGGACGGTCTCCCACTTCCGTCTGCCGCTCCTGAAGCGGGTGGTTCCGGCGCGTTCGCTGGCCGCGCTCGACGGGCTATTCCAGCCGACGGGCCAGCTGTGGCGGCTAACCCCCAGCGTCTTTCTGCGATGCACCGTGGACAAGCCGGCACGCAGCTCAGCGGCGGCGCTCTTCCGGTGCCCGGGGTGCGGCGGCGGGCCGCTGCAAGAGGCGCTGGAGAAGGTGACCTGTGCGGCCTGCGGCCGCCGCTGGCCCAGCGACGAGGGCATCTCCTGCTTCAAGGAGCCGCAACTCCCCACGCAGGTTGCGCAATAGCCGGGCGCGCGGAACTCGCTGCTTGCTGCTGCCTGGGTACCAGAGGGGTTCCGCCAGCGTCGCCAGGCAGGCGCGGGACATGTCCTGCCGTGGCCTGGCCGGCGCTTGAAGTTCTGTCAAATCTGCGGTATAGTACCTCTACCCGATGCCACTGCCCGTTGGGGCGGCATGGCAGGGCAACCGCAATCTGCAGCACTTGGAGGAGATTGCCATGAAGATCAGCTGCCTACAAGAGAACCTGGCCAAGGGGTTGGCCATTGTCGGCCGCGCCGTTTCCACCCGGTCCACCCTCCCGGTCCTGTCCAATATCCTGCTACAGAGCGACGAAGGCAGGCTGCGGCTGGCTGCTACGAACCTCGAGATTGGCATCAACTGCTGGATCGGCGCGCGAGTCATCGAAGAAGGCAGTGTCACAGTGCCGGCACGCCTGCTGGCCGAGTTCGTCAACTCGCTGCCACCAGACCAGATCGACATGGACCTGTCGGAGCGCACCCAGACCCTCAACCTCAAGTGCGCCCGTTTCCAGGCAAACATCAAGGGCATCGAGGCCAGCGAGTTCCCCGATGTGCCCACCGCGCAGTCGATCGGGACAGGGGAGCGCCTCCGGATGAAGCCGGATGTCTTCCGCCGCATGATTGACCAGTCGGCTTTTGCGGCCGCAACGGACGAGAGCCGGCCGATCCTGACAGGCGTGCTCACGCACTTTCACCAGGGTGGGCTGACCCTCGCCGCGGCCGATGGATTCCGGCTGGCGGTTGCTACCGCAGACGTGGGGACCGACCTGGACCAGAGCATTGGTGTGGTGATCCCGGCCCGCGCCTTGGCGGAGCTGAACCGGGTCAGTGTCGATCAGAGCGATCCCATCGAGATGATCATCCCCCAGTCGCGCAGCCAGATTTTGTTTCACCTGGACAGCGTCGACGTCGTGTCGCAGCTCATCGAGGGCAGCTTCCCCGACTATAAGCAGATCGTGCCAAAGGGCCACAACACCCGGACGGTGGTGAGCACGTCGGAACTACTAAAGGCGGTGAAGGTGGCCTTCCTCTTCGCCCGCGACGCGGCCAACATCATCCGCATCAATATCCAGCCGGGTGGAGACCTGACGCCAGGCCAAGTGACCATCTCCGGCAACTCAGCCGAGCTGGGCGACAACGTCAGCGAGTTCGACGCCAGCATAGAAGGGGACCCGATCGAAATTGCCTTCAACGCGAGATACCTGATCGACGCACTGATGGTCATGGGCACCGAAAAGACCGCGCTGGAAACCAGCACGCCCAGCAGCCCTGGCCTGCTGCGCCCGGTCTCGGGCGATGACTACCTGTGCGTGATCATGCCGATGCACATCTCGCGATAGGGCCGCACCCGTCCGAGCGGCGGCCCCCTGCCGACCGCCTGGGTGAGCAGCGCATTGCGGGAAGGCGCCGGTAGATCGGGCCGAGACCTGGCCTATAGGGACGAGATGGAGCAGTTGATCCGGGGCGCCGAGACCTTCGGGCTCCGGCTCGAGCCCGTGCAGGTGGAAGCCTTCCGGGCGTACCGCGACGAGCTGATTGCCTGGAGCGCAAGGTTCAACCTGACCACGGTCACCGACCCCGCGCAGATCGAGGCCCGCCATTTCCTCGACTCGCTCTCGGTGCTGCAGGCGGAGGAGGCGCTGCAGGCGCTAGCAGCGCCCGCCGCTCGTGCCATCGACGTCGGCTCCGGCGCCGGATTCCCCGGCATCCCCCTGGCCATTGCTTTCCCCCAGGTCCAGATGACGCTCCTAGAAGCCACCGGCAAGAAGGTGGACTTCCTGAGGTATGTGACGGGCCGCCTCTCCCTAGAGCGTGTGACAGCGGTGCATGGCCGCGCGGAGGACTTGGGGCACGATCCGGCGCACCGTGAGCAGTACAACCTGGCACTTGCCCGGGCCGTGGCCGCGCTGCCGGTGGTGGCGGAGTATGCGCTGCCCTTCTGCAGGCCCGAGGGCTGGCTGGTGGCGCAGAGAGGGCCAGACGGCGACGCGGAGGCACGCGCGGCAGTCAGGGCAATTGGTTTGCTCGGAGGCGCGCTGCTTCGTGTAGAGAGGGTCCGCGTGCCGGGCCTGCCAACTGGCCCGACACTGGTCGTGATCCGGAAAGAGCGCCCAACGCCCGGCGCCTACCCGCGGCGCGCAGGCATGCCGAGCAAGCGACCTTTGAAATGAGGCGGTTTCCTGCCCGCCGCGGCAGCAGCAGACGCCGAAGAAGGGGCTGTCGCCCCTCCTACCCCACCAAGGCCCGCGCTCGATCGACGATCGACTCCGCTGTGAAGCCCCACTTGGAGGCCAGGACCTTGTAGGGTGCCGAGACCCCGAACCTCGACAGGCCGATTACCTCCCCACCGGACCCCACGTAGCGCTCCCAACCCAACGGCAGCGCAGCCTCCACTGCCAGCCGGGTGGTGAGCGCTGGTGGGAGGACAGAGTCGCGGTAGGTTTGAGGCTGGGCCTCGAACAGCTCCCAGCTGGGCATGGAGACCACGCGCCCGGGGATGCCCTCGTGGGCGAGCAGGTGTGCCGCCCTGACCGTGGGCTCTACCTCGGAGCCCGAAGCCAGCAGGATGAGGCGGGGCTGCGGCGCATCGACCACGATATAGGCTCCGCGGCTCACGCCCTCTTCGCGCGTCCCCTCCGCAACCGGGATGTTCTGCCGGGAAAGGAGCAGCGCCACCGGGCCATCGCGGTACGTCACGATCCAGCGCCAGGCTGCGACCGTCTCCCGGGCATCAGCGGGGCGGATCACTATCAGCCCGGGCATAGCCCGCAGGCTGGCGATCTGCTCCACAGGTTGGTGTGTCGGGCCGTCCTCCCCGACAAAGATGCTGTCGTGGGTGAAGACATAGATGACGGGCAGGCGCATCATCGCCGCCAGGCGAATGCTGGGGCGCATATAGTCGGCAAAGACGAGGAACGTGCTGCCGAATGGCCGCAGGCCCTTGTGCAGTGCCATGCCGCTGAGTATGCTGCCCATAGCGTGTTCCCGGATGCCAAAATGGACGTTGCGGCCCGAAAAGTCGTCCCTCCGGATGGCGGGAAAGGCATCGAGGTACGTCTTGGTCGAGGGATGCAGGTCTGCTGACCCCCCCACCAGCTCGGGCAAGGCCGGAGCCAGGGCGTTCATTATCTTGCCGCCGGCTACCCGGGTCGCGACGGGGACTGCCGGGTCGAACGCCGGCAGGGCCATGTCCCAATCGGGCGGCAGGCGGCCCTCCATGCGCCGTTCCCACTCGGCCGCCAGCTCGGGGTAAGTCTCGGCGTACCGGGAGAAGAGCGCGTCCCAGTCCTGCAACGCCTTTGACCCGCGCCCCATGGCCTCCCGGAAATGGATCAGCACACGGAGCGGGACAAAGAAGGGCTCCGGCGACGGCCAGCCCATCGCTTCTTTCGTGAGCCGGACCTCCTCCGCGCCAAGTGGCTCGCCGTGCGCCTTGGGTGTGTCCTGTTTGTTGGGGCTGCCGTAACCGATGTGGGTGCGGCACATGATCAGGCTGGGCCGGTTCAGGTCCAGCTGAGCACGCTGGATCGCATCCGCCACGGCGGCCCGATCGTGGCCGTCGACCGCCAGGACCTGCCAACCATAGGAGAAGAAGCGGCCCTGTACATCCTCCGAGAAGGTGAGGGAGGTGCTTCCCTCGATCGTGATCTGGTTGTCGTCGTAGAGGTAGATCACCTTGCCCAGCCCTAGATGACCGGCAAGGGAAGCAGCCTCATGGGAGATGCCCTCCATCAGCTCTCCGTCGCTGACGATGGCGTAGGTAAAGTGGTTGACGATCTCAAACCCGGGACGATTGAAGGTCGCAGCGAGGAAGCGCTCGGCCAATGCCATACCGATTCCATTGGCAAAGCCCTGGCCGAGGGGGCCGGCCGTGGCCTCGACTCCGGGTGTCTCTCCATACTCCGGGTGGCCGGGGGTCATGCTGCCCCACTGCCGGAACTGCTTGAGCTCGTCCAGCGGAACGTCGTAGCCAGTGAGGTGAAGCAGGCTATACAGCAGCGTCGAGCCATGGCCGGCCGAAAGGATAAAGCGGTCCCGATCGGGCCAGCTTGGGCGGGATGGGTTGTGCTTCAGGAACTGGGTCCAAAGGACATACGCGGCATCGGCCATGCCCATGGGCATGCCAGGATGGCCCGAGTTGGCTTTCTGTACCGCATCCATAACCAGCGCGCGGACGGTGTTGACGCTGAGCTGTGCGAGATCGAGCTCCATGACTTCCTCCGAGAAAACCAGGCTGGAACAAGCGGACTGATTCTATCGCAGGATGGGTACGCCGGCAAGAGGGAGGTCCACACTTGGCGGGTGGCTGCCGCGCCTGCCAGAGGGAAGGCAGGGGAGAAGGAGCACTCACGAAGCGATGCAAAGTCGTATAATGTTCTCGCTTCAGGTCTTGCGGCTGCTGGTGTGTGTGCTGGCGCTAGGGCCTGGGCGTAGGCGTGGGCGTGGGGATTGGCTCGACGAGTACGGCAACGGTCTCCGGGTCCACCGTCAGCACCCGCAGGCCCTCTGGCACCAGCACATCGGGGGTGATGAGGTGCACTCCCCTGGCACGTCCACGCAGGTCCAGCACAACCAGGATATCGTCTGGCCCGAGCGCAGCAAGCTTGGCATCGGGCCCTTCGAGGGTAACCACAACCCCGCCTGCGGCCGGGGAGGCCCTCATGCCAGCCGGCACGCGGATAAGCTCCAAGGTGCCGGTCAAGGTGCGCGTACCCAGGATGGGCAAGATCTCGACCGTCACCGTGACATAGGTGACTTCCACAACGCCCACGTCGGCCGGCAAGCTGAGCAGTCCCCTGCGAGCCAGGCTCTCTGTGGCCCCCGTGATGGTGATGGGCATCGTCTCGACAAAGTTCGGCAGCGCATCCAGCACCAGCGAGGGGCCCTCCAGGGTGACCGATATCGGCTCCACGGCTACATCTCCCTTGCGATAGCCGGGGGCCGGATCGCCGCGCACGATTGCCTTGACGACAATGTCGGGCTTGAACTGTGCGAGGCTTAGCACCGGTACCTCCGCCTCGACGTCTGGCGGAATGGCCACCACGTCGGGCACTGGCTCACCATTCGCATCCAGGAGCTTAAGGGTTACCGTCCCAGTCACTGCGCGCCGTGCACCGGCGACATCGAGGGAGCCGGTCACAGACACAACCTGCGAAAGGTAGAGGGCAGGGCCCTGGACCTGGACCTGATCCGGCATGAGGACAGGGTCGGACACCTCAAAGCCGGTGGCGACCTGGCCCTGGATCGTGAGCTCCACTGGGCGGGTCACAACCTGGAGCGCCTCCAGGCGGATTTCCAGGGAGGCCGGGTCGACGCCCTCGATGCGCACCTGGGGATTTGTGCAGGTCACCCGGACCGGAATGGTGGCAGCCTCCCCGAGCGAAGCCTGGGACAGGTCCAAGGAGGCCTGGAAGCTGGCTGCCTTGAGATCTGCCAGGACAGACTCGCGTGCCCGAACGGTGACCATGACCTGCTCGATCACCGGCTCCAGCAGGGTTGTCCCATCCGCCTGGCCGGATAGTGCGAGGGAGATGCCGCTGAATCGCCCATCGACGAAGGGATCGGTCTGGAGGCTGGCGGAGATCCAGACCACAAAAGACAGGAGGAGGGCCAAGACGAATGCGCTCAGGCTGCCCCTCAGCTGGCGCAGGACGTTGCCGATCATCTAGCGACCCCCCAGCCGCCTGCGCCACTTGGCGTAGGTCGAGGTCAGATGCATAAGAGGGCTGCTCAGCCTTCCCGCGACTTGGCCCCTGGCAAGGCAGTCGAGGAACGTGGCTCCTGAATCGAAGGAGTCCATCTCGACGTAGGCGCTGCCGACTTCCCATGGGGAGTGGGCGTCGCTGCCGGCTGTACCGGCAAGTCCCCAGCGACGCGCCATTTCGCGGGCAAGGTGATTGTCGTTGGGGAAGATAACGCGCGCGTTGAAGACCTCCACAAAGTCGAGCCGTCCGTGGATGGACTCGAGTGCCTCGCGTCCCATGGCCTCGCTGCGCAAGCGATCGAGGGGGTGGGAGGCCCCCACGACACCCCCTTGGTCGTGGACACGGGCGATTGTCTCTTGGAGGGACAACCCGGGAGGGATCAGCTCCGTGACAAAGAGCGCCAAGAGCTCCCCGTTGGTGGTTTTGATCTCCTCACCGACGAGGAACCGGTCCGGGGCACGCCGGCGGAACTCCAGGGCGCCGTCGATAGCGTTGTGGTCTGTGATAACGACCTTATCCACACCGCGGCGATCCATGCGGCGCAGGAGCGACTCGAAGCTCGTCAGTGCATCGCGCGAGTAGTGCGTGTGGCAGTGAAAGTCTATGCGCATCCCTTGGCCCACATCCCTCCTCCCCCGCCGCGGCGGGGGAGGAGAACAGATCACCGCCCCTGTTTCTTCCGGCTGGCCAACCACCATATCGCCAGGGCGGAAGCCGCCATACCTAGGATGCCGACGGCGGCCGTCTTGGGCTCGTACAGCGGCTTTGTAACCGGGGGCTGGCTCTCGTACTCAGCGAAGAGACGCCCCCAGCGGCTCTTCAGCGCCCCTTTGACTCGCCCGTGCCCGACAAATGGGTACCAGAAGCCATCGTAATAGGCTTCCGAGGCCAGATAGGCCCAGGGGACGATGGGGGTCCGCAGCAGGAGATGTTCCAGCGGCCTGAGGGGGCCATGGTAGATCTGCTTCTGCCCCCAGCTTGCGAAGGTATCGCCAGTGCGCGCATGCCAGCGCATCTCATCGAGGTCAAGGCCTCCCAGTACTTCGATCTGCTTGATGTCGCCGATGCCCAGGCCTCGCTCGTGGGCAAGCCTGATAAACCTGAGCTCCATGGGATCAAACCCCTGGAGGTAGGCCGAGACGGCATCGATGGCGACCTGGTCGGCCGAGGCAAGGATCAGGTCCTTTTCTTGCACCCACATAGCCCGGGGGCCGGGTCCGTCGCCGACGAAGGTGCCATCCATGACTGCAAAGAGGCCGGAGTGGATCTCCTGTTGGATGGCAAGCAAGTCGACGACGGTCTCGTGGATGACGCCATGCGTCCAGTGGCGCTGCTCGCTGAGGAGCCCGCCGAAGGCGTTTTTCATCGCGCCCGTGATGCCTGTGAAGACATGGGTCTTGACCGTTGGCAGCTGGACTATGTTCTTGTCGAAGAAGTAGCGCGGGACCTTGATTCCTTCGGGGTAGACCTTGTCGAGCACAAGCATGGGAGAGCGAGGCTCGTAGCGAACCCACTCGACCTCGGGCTCGTAGAGGTGAACATTTCGCAGCCGGTACTTGTCCACAATCAGCTTGTGCTTGTTGTTGCGCTCGCCAACGTAAGCATCCACCACCACTGTGCGGTTGTGCGCGGCCACCAGATCCTCGTAGCCTCCGGCCTGGAGCGCCCGGACCACGCCCTCCAGCTGCCAGGGAGCGGTGGAGCAGGCGGGGTACCACTGCTGCCAAGAGATGTTGATCTTGAGGAGTGTACAGTGGTCTTTGGGGAGCGCATCTTGATAGCCGGCCAAGCTGAGTAGGCGCTGGTAGTCATCCAGCACGGTCTCTGGCTGCGTTCGCAGGACCGCCACACGCCCCTTGCCAGCGAAATCCTTTTCGATCATGGGTTACCTCCAGCGGGCACATCCGCCCGTCCCTATCAAGCAAGGCAGAACCACTATGCCAATGTGCGAGATGCAGTATAGCGCATGTGAGGCCGGTTGTCCACTCGGCCGGCGAAAAGAGAGCCCCGGCACATGGTGGGAGCCGGGGCTCTTGGGCAGGGCACGATGCGCGCCGGAGCGCGCAGCCCGAGGATTGGGCCTGAGAGAGCTACTCCTCCTCGGCTGCCTCTCGCTGCGAGGTGGCAATGATCTGATCTGCCAGGTGACCTGGCACGGTCTGATAGTACATGTACTCCATGCCAAAGACCCCACGCCCCTGGGTTCTCGACCGCAGGTCGCTGACGTAGCGCTGCATCTCGGCGAGCGGCACCAGGGCGGTGACGATGCTGTTGTCAGCCGCTTGATCCATGCCGAGAACCTGCGCGCGGCGGGTGTTGAGGTCGCTGAGGACATCCCCCATGTACTCGGCAGGTACGGTGATGGTGAACTTGTAGACCGGCTCGAGCAGCACAGGGCCGGCCTCCCGCACGGCCTGCCGGAAGGCCCCACGGCCGGCGATTTGGAACGCAATGTCCTTGGAGTCGACGGGGTGCTCCTTGCCGTCGTAGACGGCCGCCTTGACGTCGACCACCGGATACCCGGCGATTACGCCCTGGGACAAGACAGACCGCACACCCTTCTCGATGGAGGGCCCGAAGGTCCTGGAGACGTTCATACCGACGACTTCCCAGGCAAACTCGAAGCCGCTGTCGCGCTCGAGGGGCTCGACGCGCATGTGCACCTCGGCAAACTGGCCCGCACCGCCCGTCTGCTTCTTGTGGCGGTACTGGGCAGAAGCCTTGCGGGTGATGGTCTCCAGGTACGGGACACGGGGCACGGCGGTCTCCAGGCCAAGGGCGAACACTTCTTCCATCCGCCGGATGGCGACGTTGATATGGGTGTCACCCATGCCGGAGAAAATCGTCTCGCGGGTGCCGGTGTCCTGCCGCCAGGTCAGGGTCGGATCCTGCTCACCCATGCGAGTCAGAGTAGGACTGATCTTGGCGGCGTCCGCCTTGGTTTTGGGGGTAATGGCCACCGAGTAGAGGGAGCTGGGGTAGGCGGGGGGCTCCAGGCGGAGCGGCGCCCCGCGGTCACAGAGGGTGTCTCCCGTTCCGCTGTCACTGAGCTTGGTGACTACGGCGATATCGCCGGCGGGGACCCGAGTAACGGGGATCTGTTCCTTGCCGCGCATAGTATAAAGCTGCCCAATCCGCTCCTCGTTGCCGGAGCGGCTGTTGTGAAGGCGCGAGTCGGATTCGACGGTGCCCGAGTAGACGCGGAAGAAGGACATCCGGCCCACGTAGGGGTCGGCCATGGTCTTGAAGATGAGGGCCGCGAGGGGGCCAGCCGCATCGGCGCGCAGGTCGACCTGAGTGCCAGTGGCAGGGTTGGTTGCCGCGACAGGCGGCAGTTCGACAGGTGAGGGCAGCAACTCGACAATGGCGGCCATTAGCGATCGTACGCCGATGTTCATCGCAGCCGAGCTGAACAGGACCGGCACGAAGTCACCGCGCGCGATCCGTGCCTTGAGCCCGCGTAGAATCTCGGCTCCTTCGAGGGTTCCCTCTTCGAAGTACTTTTCCATGAGGGTGTCGTCCCCCTCCGCGGCAGCTTCGACGAGGGCCGTGCGGGCCTCCTGCGCCTGTCCCGCCATAGCTGGGGGAACGGCAGCTTCCGCGGCGTTCTCCCCAAGGTAGGCTTTCTCGGTCAAGAGATCGACGACGCCCTGAAAGTCCGCCTGCGTGCCGACGGGCAACTGGATCGGCCCAGCAGCGACACCAAACTTGGCCACGATCTGGGCGATCACCCTGGCGTAGTCGGCGTTCTCACGCTCCATCTTGTTGACCACGACGAAGCGGGGCATCTTGTGTGCATCCGCATAGTGCCAGACCTGCTCGGTGCCCACCTCCACGCCGCCGACCGAGTCGATGACAACCACCGCAGCGTCGGCGACGTGGACGCCGCTGATCACCTCGCCCACGAAGTCCATGTAGCCGGGCGTATCGAGGATATTGAGCTTGTGGCCTTGCCATTCACAGGGGATCACCGACAGGTTAACGGACATGCGCCGCCGGCGCTCCTCGTCATCCCAGTCGGAGATTGAGGTACCCTCATCCACGCGGCCCAGTCGATTGACCGCGCCGGTGTCGAAGAGCATGGCCTCGGCAAGTGACGTCTTGCCGGAAGCGTTGTGGCCCAACAGGGCGATGTTTCGCAGTTTCTCAGTCTTGTAGATTGTCATCCTGTACCTCCGTTACTGGCAGGCGCACTAAGGCGCGCAGCGCAAAGCACCGCGCGCCCGGCCTACAATGCGACACTCGATTGTACGGGATAAGGAGCAGGATGTCAAAGCAGACGGTGAGTCAGGCCGGGGGAGCTGCCAGCGCATTTGACTTGCTTCTGAGCGGCCGCTATAATGGCCTGCATGGCGGGGTGCACAGCGGGCCAGCAGCACGCCGGTGAGCCGAATTGCCCGGGGTCTGCTAGCGCACGGGGCGCCCAACAGCCGCACAGCCGGATGAACGAAAATGCTGAGTGACACTTCGGCACGTGGGCAGACGCGACAGGCAGGGCGGATGGATGCCACCGCCGTCCTGAGGGCCATCCTGTATGGCGTCGTGCTGGCGGCAGCCATCAGCGTTGTCCTGCTGGTGGACCTGGCGCCATCCAACCGCGTTCTCCTCAATGAAGGGGACGTCGCCTCCCGCGACATCCTGGCGCCGGCCGATCTCACCTATGAGAGTGCACTCCGAACCCAACAGGCGCAGGAGGCACAGGCCCGTTCAGTCCAGGACATTTACGACCCCCCCAATGCGTCGGTGGCTCGCGAACAGGAGGTCCGGGCGCAGCAGATCCTCGAATATATCGCCACGGTCCGGCTGGATACCTTGGCTACGGCCCAACAGAAGGTGGATTGGCTGGCCGCCATCCCGGATTTGGAGCTGACCGCAGATACGGCCAACCTTATCCTCGCCATGGACGACAACGAGTGGCAGCAGGTGCGCGAGGAGGTGGTTGCGGTCCTGCTGCGGGCGATGCAGGGGGAGATCCGGGAGAGCCAGCTCGACGCGGTGCGCCGAAGGCTTCCGACGCTGATCAGCTACGGACTGACGGTTGAGCAAGCCGGTGTCGTGCAAGCGCTGGCCCAGGGGCTCGTCAAGGCCAATACCCAACTGAACGTGGCCCGGACAGAGGAGGCCCGGCAGCAGGCGCGCGCATCCACACTCCCCGTGACAGCAACCATCCGCCGTGGCGAGGCGATTGTACGGGCAGGCGACCGGGTAACGGCACTCGACGTTGAGGCGCTGGATGCCTTTGGCCTGCGGCAGCATGCCTCGTCATGGCAATCGCTGCTAGGCACGATTCTCCTCGCGATGACTATTGTGCTGCTCTTGGCAGTGCAGATTGCCCGGTTCGAGCCGGCCATCTGGAAAAGCCCGAAGCGGTCCGGGGTAGTAGTGGCGATGGTCATCCTGTTCGTGGTCCTTGGGAAGCTCATGATCCCGAGCGCCGACAGTGTGGTGCCCTACCTGTACCCGCTGCCGGCGCTATCGATGATCCTCACGATCTTGTTTGGGCCGGCCGTTGGGATCGCGGTGGGGGTGGGAGTGGCCGCAGCCGGCGCCTTTGTGGCTGAAGGCTCGGTTGAGATGACCATCTACCTGCTGGCCGGCACGCTGATGGGCGCGCTAACCCTCGGCCGGGCTGAGCGGCTGACGGCGTTTCTGCAGGCAGGCCTGGTCGTCGCCGCGATGAACACGCTGGTGATATCGGTTTTCGGACTGATGGGATCCGACCTGGACATCCTGAAGACGGCGATCGACGCGGTTGCGGGCATGGTCATGGGAGGGCTGGCGGCAAGCCTGACCCTGGCGGCTTTCCTCGCGTTGAGCGCATACCTGGGCGTGATCACGCCTTTTCAACTGGCGGAACTGACACGGCCGACACACCCTCTCTTCCGCCAGCTGCTGCTTAAGGCTCCGGGAACGTACCACCACACGTTGTTGGTGAGCAACATGGCGGAGGAGGCAGCCAACCGGATCGGCGCCGACAGCCTGCTGGCGCGCGTGGGAGCCTATTACCACGACGTCGGCAAGACAGTGCGGCCCTACTTTTTCACAGAGAACCGGACCGGTCAGATGGATCCGCACGAGCAACTGGACCCGCAGAGCAGTGCCGAGATCATCACTCAGCATGTGAAGGATGGGCTGGATCTTGCCGAGAAGTACAAGCTACCGCCCGCCATCCGAGCCTTCATCCCGGAGCACCACGGTACGGGCATCGCCCTCTCTTTCTACCGGCAAGCGGTGAAGGAGGCAGAGGCGAAGGGCGAGAGTGTCCCTGAAGAGGCTTTCCGGTACCCCGGCCCCAAGCCCCAGAGCAGGGAGACGGCCATTGTCATGCTGGCAGACGGCTGCGAGGCACGGGTGCGAAGCTTGAAACCCGGCTCCATGGAGGAGATTGACCAAATCGTGCGGGACACCATCAAGGCCAAGCTGGGCGCGGGAGAGCTGGACGAATGCGACCTATCGCTGCGAGACCTTGAGACAATCAGAATTGCGTTCCTGGACATATTGCAGGGGGTATTCCATCCCCGGGTGCAGTACCCCGAACCGGTAAAGGTGAAAGGAGCCGATGGAAAGGAAGTCGTTCGTTGAGGAGATCCCCGACTGGGACGAGGAGGAGGATGTGCCTGCGGTCGACGTCCAGGTCGCGCCCGACTACTGCGACTTGCTCTCGGAGGAACGGCTGCGGCAGATAGTGGAGAAGGTGCTGGACGCAGAGGGCGTCCCGAGCCAGGTGGCGCTGGTCGTCACGGACGATGAGGGAATCCGGGAGCTAAGCCGGGACTTTCTGGGTATCGACGAGCCAACCGACGTCTTGTCCTTCAGTGCCCAGGAGGAGACTGAGGGGTTTGTGGCCGCGCCCGAGGTCGCCGAGTACCTAGGAGACGTGATCGTCTCCTACCCGCGCGCAGCAGCGCAGGCGAAGGAGGCAGGGCACACGGTGGACGAGGAGATGGCGGTGCTCATCATCCACGGCCTGCTACACCTATTGGGCTACGATCACGCGGACGATGACGGGCGAGCAGCCATGTGGGCGCGCCAGGATGCACTCCTGGCAATGAACCAGCCAGAGTGAGGAATGAGGGCTGTCCAGAAAGCAGGAGACCTGCCATGCTGAGCGCAGCGATGCCCCTGATCTCACTGCGTTCCAGGCGGAATGACAGCTTTTGGACAGTCCCCACTCCGGCCTGCGAGGAGACCTCGCCTTACTCCAGCTCGACGGACAGTGCGACGGCTTCGCCACCCCCCAGGCAGAGAGCGGCCATGCCGCGATTGAGACGGCGTTGGCGCAGCGCATAGAGTAGGGTCACCAGCACGCGTGCCCCGGAGCAGCCGATGGGGTGTCCCAAAGCGATGGCGCCCCCATTGACATTGACACGGGCCCAATCCCAGCCTTCGTCTGCCAATGCCCGGCCGTCGGCCAGGGTCTGGGCAGCAAAGGCTTCGTTGACCTCGTAGAGATCGTAATCGGCGAGCGTCGTACCCGTGCGCTCCAGCACGCGCCGGATGGCGTGCACTGGGGCAATGAAGAGCCACTCGGGAGCTACGGCGGCCTGGCCGTACCCTGTGATGCGCGCAAGCGGCGTGACGCCCAGCTCACGGGCCCTCGCTCGGCTCATCACCACCAGCGCAGCAGCGCCATCGGTGATGCCCGGCGCGTTGCCGGCGGTCACGATGCCATCGGGCTTGAAAGCCGGGCGCAGCTTGGCAAGGGCTTCCGGTGTGGTATCCCGCCGCGGGTTCTCGTCCGTATCAAAGACAATCGGCGGCTTCTTGCCCTGCGGTATTTCGACTGGGACAATCTCGGCCCTGAAGCGCCCGGCGTCAATGGCCTCGACAGCTTTGCGCTGGCTTTGATAGGAATACTCGTCCAGCTCAGCGCGCGTGAGGCAATACTGCTCGGCGATGAACTCGGCCGACAGGCCCATGTGCCGGTCAGTGAAGGCACACCACAGTCCATCGTGGACGACGCCGTCGACGACGGCGCCGTTGCCCAGACGGTAGCCGGCGCGCGCTTGGGGCAGCAGGTAGGGCGCCAAGCTCATATTCTCCATGCCGCCCGAGACGTAGACATCGCCATCACCTGCCCGAATCAGGCCGGCCGCGAGCATCACGGCCTTGAGGCCCGAGCCGCACACCTTGTTGATGGTAAGGGCTCCCACCTCGGCCGGGATGCCTCCATGGATGGCCGCCTGACGGGCAGGTGCCTGCCCGGTACCGCTGGGTACCACGCAGCCCATCAGCGTCTCATCGACGATCGCAGGATCCAAGGAGGCGCGCCTGATCGCCTCACGGATGGCCACTGCGCCCAGGCGGGGGGCCGGTGTAGTGGACAGGGTGCCCATGAACCGGCCGATAGCCGTCCGGCATGCGCTGACAATGACTGCATCGCGTTGATCGCTCACAAGATCCTCCCGTGCAATTTGGAATGCTGAAGGCACAATGCCTCACGCCGCCTTGCTTCAAGCATCATGCTTCGCTTGCGCCTCAGCCCGCGAGCCAGGGGTTGAGGCGCTTTTCGTCGCCGATGGTGGTAGCCGGGCCGTGGCCCGGGTAGACGCGAGTCGAGTCGGGCAGGGCCAGCAGCACGCGTTGGATGCTGTCGAAGAGCTGACGATAGCTGCCCCCCGGTAGATCGGTGCGACCAACCCCGCGGTAGAACAGCACGTCGCCGTCAAACAGGACACCCTGGGTGGGCTCATAGAAGCAGACATGACCGGGCGTGTGGCCGGGGGTGTAGAGCACCCGAAAGCGGAGCGCGCCCACGCTTAGCTCGGCTCCATCCTCGAGGTCCAGGTCAGGCGGAGGGCTTGGCGCTGCCACCATGCCAAACCAAGGCGCGCCACCGGAGGCGAGAAGCAAGGGCTTGTCAAGGGGGTGTAGGGCGAGGGGGGCACCCGTCGCCTTCACGAGGGGCCCGTTGGCGTCCGTATGGTCAAAGTGGCCATGGGTGTTGAGGATGTACTGGACGGCTAGGCCATGGCTCTGAACGGCAGCCAGGATCCGCTGTGCGTGGCCGCCCGGGTCTATGATGACCCCCTGCTTGGTCTCCTCACAACCGACGATGTAGCAATTGGTTTCGATCAGGCCGACAGGCAGACTTACCAGAATCAAGGTTGCCCCCTTGACGGTGCCTGTAAGGCGTGTGCTATGAGCCTGGCTGTGCAGGCACCGGCTGACCACACGCAGGACAGAAGCGAGAGCCTGCGCGCAGCGGGGCGCCGCAATGGACACAGAACGCCGCCGGCTCAGCCGCCACTTTGGTGCCGCAGCTCTGGCAGAAGGCGGCGCCGGCCACAACGGGCCCACCGCAGTGGGAGCAGCGAAGGTCCGAAGGCTGAGGTGGGGGAGGCTGCAGCTGCTGAAGCAGCTCCTCGCACTCCCGGACCTGCTTCCGGACCTCATCCACCCCGCGGCAGAGGCTTACGAGCTCGGGCTGTGCCAGGGTTCCCGCCTCGTGCAGGGCCAACACCTGGGCACTCAGGGCGCTGATCGCCTGTGCTTCCTGGGTATGAAGGTCGCGCAGCTGCTGCTTGACGAGGCTGATCTTGCGCTTGCGGTCGGCCTCTGCCAGGCGCTGCTTCAGCCCTGTGATGGCCGACTGGATCTGCCCTCCCTGATCCACCTGCGCGATAACCTGGCCTGCGCCGTCGACGATTTTGCTCAACCAGTCGCTCATAGGCCCTCCTCCTGCGATGGCTCAGGCATGGCCCGGAAGAGCATGTGATACCCCACCACGGCGAGGGCGATGTGAACGTTGAGCGACTTGCCCTTGCCGTACATGGGCACAAAGACCGCTGCATGGCAAAGGGCGAGGCACGACCGGGTCACGCCGTGGTCCTCATTGCCCAGGACGAGGGCGACCTTCTGCGGGTAATCCATGGCATAATAGGGTACGCTCTCATCTGAGATTTCCAGCGCAGCGATCCAGTAGCCACGCGCCTGAAGCTCCTCGAGGGCAGTCTCTGGCCGATCGATGAAACGCCACGACACGCACCGGTCCTTCTCCCGCCCCACCTTGCTGATGGTGGGATGGGGCGGGGTTGGAGTGATGCCGGTTAGCAGCACCTCCTTCGCGCCCAAGGCGTCTGCCAGCCGAAAGACCGATCCCACGTTCACCGGGTAGCCAACGCTTTGGCAGACTATGACCAGATCCAGTGCCGGTCGGGGCGGCAAGGAACGCAGGAACCGCTTCAGGGGCGTGCCCCGCAGCTGCTTCATCGTCCCCCAAGAGCCGGGCTAACCGGCAATGGCAGCCTCATAGGCCGGCAGCAGGGCCCGAAAGATCTGACCTATCGAGCCGACCATGGCCGCGCCAAGGCCAACCGATTCCTCCACAGGCCAGCTCTTGCAGATGTGAATGGCGCTCCTTTTGCCGGGTGCCAAGGCCTGAAGCGCCGACGCCAGCTCGTCCCAGCCCATGGGCCTGTCCACGCCTTCCTGGGTGGACTCCTCATGCCAAAGGAACTGGCCCTCCTGGAGCGTCACGCGTGCCACCAGCCCATAGCTCGCGTGCATCGCATAGACTTCGAGCGCAAGGCCGTGGGCCCTTATGGCTTCCAGGAGCGTCTCCCGCACAGCCTGCTCTTCGGCCAGCGACGTGACAAACACCGGCCAGGGCCAGATGGGGAGCAACTCGCCGTCAGGCTTGCCCACAGCCAGTCCACAAGAAACGCCGCGCTCGCTCGCTGCCGCAAAGAAGGCAGCATTGCGGCCTGGCGCCTCCGAATCGTAGCTGTCCTTTCGAGCCACATGGACCAAGGATTGATAGGGGACCAGCCAGTGCTCGAAGGCGTTCTTGCTGTGCTGGCTGAGCTCGAAGGCGAGCGCCTTGCCCAGGTTCTTGCGGGTTGGCCAGGCGACCCCACGCCTCTTGGCCTCAAAGTCGCCCTGTTGGAACCCGGCAAAAGACGGCTTTGCCCTGGACTCCTTGGTCTTGGCTCTAGCGGCCAACCGGGCCTCGAGTGCCTGGCGCCGTCGCTCGTCGGCCCGCGTCTGCTCTTCCTCGAGCTGGATATTCTCCCAGATCCGGCCTTGGATGTTGACGTCGGTCACCAGGGTTCCGCCGCTGACATAGCGGATCTTCATTCGGTTCCCGTCGATGGACACAACTGTGTACTCGCCGATGCGATTTCTGAACGTCTTTCCTACTTCAAACGGATGTGGCATGAATCCTCCGTGCGACTGTTCTCAGCGCCGACAGGTGGCGGCGAGGCGAATGCGCCGGGCGGGCCATCCCCGCCCCAAGGGTGTCACGAGGCCTCGTTGGTTGGGCGCAAGGCACCCGCCCCTGCTGCACGAGGCCAGAACTCGACAAGCAAGGCAAGGGCCAGGCCGGCCAGAGCGCCAGCCACAAGCCCCAGCAATATGGCCGGAAGTGGGCGCGGAAAGGCGGGTTCCTCTGGCAGCTGGGCAGTGGAGGCAACCTGGACCTCCACCCCGGTGGTTTCTGCAGCGATTTGGACCTCGGTCGCTTTGCGCAGCAGGGTCAAATAGCTCTGCTGCGCGACGTCGAGCTCATCCACCAGGTCTTGTTTCGTAATCGTCTCGCGCTCCAACTGGGATTGAAGGTCGTTGATCTCTGACTGTAGGCCGGCGATACGTGTCGCACCCTGCTCGCCTGCCGCGCGAACCAGCAAGTCTTCGCCGCTGAGGAATCCCAGCGACAGCGCTTCCAGACCGTCCTGGGTCGCAGCGCTGCCAGCCTGTAGGGTTTCGGCAAGCCGATCGAGGTGCTGGATCGCCTGGCCTGCGGTGAGGGGTATATCGCCCTGCCATCCGGCTGCCAGCTCAAGGGTGGTGGTAAGCACCTCGCCCTGGGCGTAGGCAAGCCCTTCCACGCTGAAGAGGCCGAACTGCTCGCCCGGCGTGAGAGGATCGGATGGGGCTGCACCGGCCAACTGCATCCTGAGGCTCTGCACATCGAGCAACAGTCTCTGCGTTCGGCCCTGGCGCGCCAGGAGAAGCGCCGCCTGCTCGCGTACCGCGGCGAGGTGGGCTGCCTGAAGCTCTGCCAGGAGCTGCTGTTTCTGCTCAACCTGGCGGAGAAGCTCGTTTTCCTGGCTAGTACGGAGAAACGCCTCGAGGTCCTGCTTGGCTGTACCGTACGTTGCCTGCGCTTGAAGGACCTGAGACTGGATCTCGGCGCCGCTGGGCGATGTGGTGCTGTAGAGGCGGTTGACGGTGTCTTCGTAGACGCCAACCCATGCGTTTGCGATAGCAGCGGCCCTCTCTGGATCACCGGCCCGAGCAGTGACAGAGATCAGATTGCCCTCAGTTCCGATGTCTACCAGCTTCAGCATGGCGCTGCGACTGCGCTCCTGCGTGGGAAGGTCCGGCCCCATGCGCTCGATCACCTGCCGGACGAGATCGTCGCCCGTGGCAAGTGCGACCAGCGTCTGGCGCCGCACCTGCTCTTCCTGCACAGACAGGTTGACGACATTCTCTTCCGCGACGGTCTGGTAACGGGTGTCGAGCGTGACCGAAGGCCGGAGCTTGGTGATCAATAGGAGGGCTTGTGCCTCGTAGCTTGGGGGCCAAACGAAGCTCAAGACGGCCGCGGCGACACCGGCGACGACGGTGCCGGCCAGGATGATCCAATACCGCCTCTGGAGGACTTGAAGGAAGGCTTCGAGTGTCATGACGCCCTCTCGTCCAGGTGGTACTTGCGCAAGCCAAGGCCCTGCGCAAGAAGGCGGGCAAGAAAGGCAGGGTTGCCCAGGAGGTAACGGCGCCACAGCCGGCCCGGCTCGTGCGCCAGCCGGAAGAGCCACTCAAGGCCGAGGTGCTGCATCCAGGTGGGTGCCTGGCGAATTCGTGCGCTGTGGAAATCGAAGGCGGCGCCCACTCCGACCAAGAGTGGAGCTTCGATCCGGTCGCGGTTGAGGGCCATCCACTGCTCCTGGAGTGGCGCCCCCATGCCCACCCAGACCACGTCGGGTTTCAGCGCGTTGATCTCGGCCACTGCTGCCTCGCTCTCGGCTTGGGGAAGAGGGCGCTCGGGCGTGGCGCGCATGCCAACGATAGAGAGCGAGGGAAAGCGGGCCCGGAGCCGCTCGGCGACTGCTTCGGGCTGCCCCGGGGCGCCCCCGAGGAGGTAGCTGGTGTAGCCGCGCAGCGCGGCGAGCTCACAGAATGAAAGCATCAGATCGGGCCCGTAGACCCGCTGGACCTGCTGCTGCCCGGCAAGGCGAGAGACCCAGACAAGCGGCATGCCATCGGGCACAGCCAAGGACGCATGATTGACCATGGCCCGAAGCCGGGCATTCTCCTGGCATTCCATGACGATGTGAACAGCGCAGACACAGACATAGTGCCGCTCACGAGCGGCAACCCACCGGTCCAGGAGATCTAGGGCAGCCGGCGGGTCAATGGCGCTGATGCCGACACCCAGGATATTGACTCGTGGAATCATAACACCCCTGGGCGGGCGAATCCCCGCCCCGTAGTTCTCGCCCCAAGGATACAGGATATTGTACCCGATCCTGTGACCGGTAGCAAAGGACACCGGCTTACCGGCGTACGCGAAGCAGCAGGCCGGCGAAGCTCTGGAGGAAGGCTACCGGACGCGGGGAGAAGAGGAGGCAAGAGCCAAGTACAGGTCTCGGGTTTTCTGAGCGGCTAACCGCGCGGTGAAGCGGTCCTCCGCCACACGACGGGCCCGCTGCCCGAGCTCACTGCACAGGACCGGGTCCTGCAGCAGGTGGAGCAGCGCGCCGGCGAGCCGACCAACATCCCCCGCCGGCACCCGGTAACCTGTGATGCCTTCCTCGACCAAGTGGGTGGTGCTGCCGATGTCGCTCACCACAGAAGGGAGTCCTGCGGTCATGGCTTCGGCCAGCACGACGGGCGAGGCCTCCAAGTAGGAGGGTAGGACGAAGACCTGGCTGGTCCGGTAGGCTTCGACGAGGGTGTTGTGGCCGGCATGCCCGAGGAAATGCACATAGGATCCGGCCCCGGCCTCGGCGACCGTTCGGCGAACGAGATCTCCATACTCGCGGTAGGCAGGCGTGAAGGCACCGGCAAGGTATAGTTCTGCCTGCGGCATAGACCGGCGGACGACGTGCATGGCCTGAATGGCCTCGAGTATGCCCTTTCGCTTCTGGATGGAACCGACAAGAAGAACCTTGCCCGGCACCGGCGCCGGGTTGACCGCGAAGAAGTCGTCGTGCACGGGGTTCTCGACAACGTGCAGGCGAGCCGTGGTGTGAGGGCCAATGACTTCGCGGACAAAGGGGCTGATGACGACGATGTCGGATGCGCGCTGCAGGCAGCGGTGCTCGGCAAGGCCCCATATCCGCGTGCGTAGAACTGCCTTGAGTGCGCCACCCCGCGGGTCCACCTGTGCTTCGAGTGCGTTGATACCGTGCACGGTGACGAGAGCGGGCAAACCGGCATCGAAAGCAGCGAATGGATAGGCTGCGGCCTGCCCGTGGGCGTGGATCACGGCCGGGGCCAGGGCACGGATTTGTCGACGGATGGCCCAGCGGTCGGCAGTCAACATGGTCAGTGTGTGGGGGAGACGGGGTGAGGAGGGCAGGTAGTGCACCGTCCAGCGCTCGCCTTCGACGACACGCGGTCTTTGTGACGCGGGATCGCGCCACTTCTCGCAGGTGATGAGGTGGATGTCGAGGTCGGGAAATTCACTCAGCCGGATAAGGGTGTTGTAGATGACGGCCTGGATTCCACCGACAACGGTGGGTGGATGCTCGGGATAATCGCCCGCGATGACGACACGCATAGGTTCTCCAGGAGGAGCAGCGCACCTCTGCTCGATCAGTGATAGGGCACGGTGGCAAAGGGGACATAGTCCACGGTCGCGCAGGAGACCTCGTCTCCCCCCCCTTGGGGCAGCGGGTCACAGGTCTGAACGCCGTCCCAAGCCGGTCCATCCGGACTACCCCAGTAGTTGTTCTCTGCCACCAGGAGATAGCCCCGCGTGCCTGAGTATACGCCATACTCGGCATTGTTCATAATGTCGTTGCGCGCGAGGAATCCCGTACCCGAGTTCTTCACGCCCGCCGGCGCATTGTCTTTGACGACGCTGTCAAGAAAGACGAGCACGCCACCTGAAGCATTGGCGATGCCCTGATGTGCGCCCTGGGCAATCGGGCTGTTCTCCATTTGTGGCTCGCTAAGAACGAGGCACCAGAGCGGCGATCGCCCACAGGTACCACTGCACGGCCGTGTACCCATGGTAGTTGTCGGCGAGGCTGATGACCATGCCGGCCAGCACCACGGCCATCAGGCTCAGCGCCCGCCAGGAGGCGACCCGGTCCAAGGCAGACCGGTATGCCTTCCAGGCATGGCGGAGCAGCGCCAGAAGCCAGGCAACGAAGGTCAGGAGGCCGAGCCAGCCCATCTCGATGAGCGCTTTCAGGTAGTCGTTGTGGGGAGGGGAGTCCACTTTGGGAAGGAGCTGATTGACAAGCAGGTGTGCAGTGCCGACCCCCTGCCCGAGCACGCTCGGCGGCCACGCGAGGCTCCAGCCGACCTGCCAGAGCTCCAGCCGCCACTCGACGGAGTCTGATGCCGTCAAGCGCTCCCTGAGCAACGGCACGCCGGCCAGCAGGAGCGCGGCCAGAACAAGGGCCAGGAAAGCCAGCCACCATCGTTTCAGGAACCCCACGACCAGGGTGGCCACCATCATACCCAGCCACTGGGCACGGGCTAACGTGAGAACCAGGCAGGCAGCGGCCGCGCCAGACCAAGCGAGGAGCGCAACACGTACCCTGGTGGAGCAGGTCATGATGAGGCCGACGGCCAGCGTAAGCAGGATCAGCAGGTAGGACCCCAGGGCTGCGGGGTGCGCAAAGGTACCCTGCGGACGATAGGCGTATTCCGTGCCGATGAACCCCAGGAAAAAGTACCCTCGTCCTGTCACGCTCTGAAGGCATGCCAGGGCCAGCGGGACAATGGAAGAGGCATATATCACCGTCACGACCCGCCGGGTCCCGCGCTCGTCCCGGGCGACACTGGCGACCATCAGATAAACAGCCAGCCCGCTGGCGAGGCGTGCCCACTCCTTTAGGCTACCCGGAAGATCGATGGACCCCGCCATGGACAGGATTCCCACCAAGAGGAAGAGCGCGTAGACCCGGCCCGGTGCCGCCACGAAGAGGGGCTCCCGGCGCGCAAGCCGGCGAAGAAGAGTCAGGATACCCAGCCCGACCGCAGCGCTGTTGAGTGCCCCCGACAAGTTCATGGACAGCGCCGAGCCGGAGAAAAGCGTGAACAGCTCCATGAAGCCGTCCACGCTGCTTCGGACCAAGAGGAGGGCCAGGATGACCGCATCTGGGACAAAGAGCCAAAGAAGGACCACCACGCCTGCGACGAGCAGCGCCGCAGAAAAGACCGGAGGCAGCAGGACGGCGGCGATGCCGATAAGGACACAGACAGCAAAGCCTGCCAGGAGCCACAAGAGCAGCGACCTTGCCGGTAGAGGGCGGCAATGACCTGCCCCAGCGCCCAGCTCCGGCCGAGAGGATGGGCGGGGGGTCATAGGTAACCTAGCCCTCGCAGGTGGTCCTGGATCTCCTTCTCCTCTTCCGCCGTGAGCACCGCGGCAGGTGGGGCATCGTCGGCCGGCGATGGGCCAGTACCACCGCCTGGCTCCCGGCGGATGGGGTTGGAGGCAAGATACGCAGGCTCGAAGAGGCCAAGCACGCCCCCATCCATCGCGACCGGAACAGACTGCCCCAGCCAGTAGAGGGCGGTGGGCGCCACGGAGACGAGCTCTGCCCCGGTCACCGGGCCGGGTATCACGCCGGGCCCCCAGGCGACCAGGATTCCCTGCAAAGCATGGTCGCCGGATGCCCAGCCGGTGGGCTCCCAAAGCTTCTGCTGTGCCTGGCTGGCGGCGAAGCCGGGGCGCAAGGCAAAGACCAGGTCGGGCATCTGGTCAAAGAAGGGCCCACGGTAGAGCTCCTCGCGCTTCCAGACCCGGTCGACGACGAGCTGCCCTGAAGAGGGTCTCGCAGCTTCGCCCAGGGCGAGCCGGATGGACTCACGCAGGCCCTCATAGTCCTCCATGGGCACGATGCCCGCCGGCTCGCGGCCTGCCACGTTCAGCCGTACGCCCTGCTGCTCGGTCCAGGGACAGAAGGCCACCGTCTTTGACCAATCGATCGTGCCGCCAGGTGAGAAGGTGGAAAAGTGCCGGGAGATGTCGCGGAAGAGGCTCCGCCGGATGTGGCGCACCCAGGGCGTGTCTAGACTGCGGACCAAGCGTTCCAGACGGGAGCGATCAGCCTGCCATGCCAGCCATCCACGGCGGGCGAGCCATTCGTTGACAGAGAACTGCCAGGCGGCGGGCTGAAAACCATGATCCGACAACACAAGGATTCCTGCCCCGTCGCCGGCGGCGGCGACCAACTGCCCGAGGGCATCATCCAGCGTGGCATAGAACCGGCGAATGCCGGGCGCGAGCCTGTGTGCCTGGCGTGGGTCGTGGTACGGGTGGGACGAATCCAGGTGCCTCGACAGGGCGTGCTGGAGGCGGTCGGGCCCGATAAAGGCAACCGCCAGGAGATCGGATGGGTACTGATCTTGCAGGTATCGGGCGGCAGCCGCACGGTGGCGTGTCATTTCGATCAGGTCGCGCAGCAGCGCTTCCTCCCTGCCGGCGTAGAGTTGCCATTCCAGGTCAAGCTGGTAGCCCGGCACAGCAGACAAGATCTCACCACCCAGGGCGGAGGGGTGGGTGAAGGAGCGGCCTTTGGGAGAGAGCATCCCCGAAACGAGAAAGCCATTCACAGGGTCCGGCGGGTAGGTCACCGGGAAATTGAGCACACCGACGCGCAGGCCGGCTTGGCCTGCGTGGTGCCAAAGTGTAGTGGAAGGGCGCGGCTTGGCGTGACGATAGCTTCCGTCCGGCAGGCGCTCCATAAAGTCTACAACGCCGTGCTTTCCGGGGTTTTGCCCGGTGATGAAGGATGCCCACGCAGATGCCGACTGGGTAGGGATCACCGAGGTGAGGGGGCCCCAGGCTCCTTCACTCCTGAGGCGCGCCAGGTTCGGCATGACACCGTCGTGCAGGAAGGGCTCCAGTACCGGCCAGTGCAGCCCGTCAAGACCGACGATCAGGAGTCGATGTGGATGCTCGTAGCTCACGTGCTCACCCTGCGGGCAGGCCCGGGAGCCTGCCCGATCGTTCACCTCGTATAGTGGTAGAACGGCTCGCGAAACAGGTACAGGAGCCGGTGCAATGAGCCGGCCAAGGGCGAAAAGTAGCCCAGGTAGGCCAAGAGAGGGCTACGGAATGCCAAAAGTCCAGGGATGTCGGTCCACTTGCGGCGCAGCACGAACTTTTCCCCAAGGAAGGGGTGCACATCCTGACTCAGGGAGATTGCGTCGAGGCCAGGTATTAGGCCCTGTGCCTGGGCGTAGCGCAGGTGCCGGATCTCCTCCAGGGGCACCTGCATCAACGCACAGGCGACGCGGGCGCCCGCCCCCAGGCTGTCGGCGACCAGCATCCAGTCCAACTCGACCGGATCACCCCGCATGGGACCGTTCCGGTTGAGACCAAAAGTGCCGTCTACAATGGCTACCCGGGCCTTGACGGCGCGGCTCACCTCGAGCACGACCTGATCCAGGTAAGGGTGGAGGCGCAGCCGGTCATCTGGCTCGGGTATACAGCCCCACTGGTTCTTAAAAGTCAGGCTGACGCCCGTGTTGGAATGCACTTTGGGCACGGGCATGGTGACCAGCAGGTCGATGTCGTCGGTGAGGAGGCGCGGCAGTCCCAGCGAGAATCGCCGGCCTCGTGCTTCGAAGGTAATCGTCCTGCGCTCGAGCCGGCTGAGGTTGACGACATGCACGCCGTATCTCTCGGCCATGGCGTGCATGCCCGTCTCTCGATAGACTTGATCCATGGAGAAGCGGTTGTAGCCTCCGCTGTCGGCGTCCCCTACGTAGATATGGGACGTATACTCGCGGATGGCCTGGATCGCTGCCTCAATGGCTGGCAGGCTGGTCATGACCCCGGGGCGATAGGTGGGAAAGGTCAGGTTCGGCTTGACAAAGACCAGGGCGTCCGGAGTCACCGACCGTCCGAAGTCGATATAGCGCAGGCCCTGGCGGACGATGCTCAGGTATCCCGCAGTCGAGATCCGATCCAGGTAGACCCGGTGGTTCATGTGCCGCCTTCTTCGTTGCCAGCGGGAACCCGCCCCGCCTGCAAGACGTGGCGGTAGATCTGTTCCGTGCGCCCGGCCAGTTTCTCCCAGGTGTACCTAGCGTGTACCTTCTGCCTGCCGATCTCACCCATGCGCTCCCGCAGCGCCGGCTCAGCCAGCAGAGCACACACTCTGCCGGCCAACGCCAGAGGGTCCACCGGAACCAGGTAGCCATCGATCCCGTCGGACACCACCTCGCGCGTGGCAGGGATGTCCGCTGCAATCACCGGTTTGCCCATCGCCCACGACTCGGCATAGACGGCGCCAAAGCTCTCCTGTGTAGAAGGAACGCAGAGCAGGTCGCAGGCGGCCAAAGCATCGGTCTTGGTTTGGGAGTCGACCGTGCCGAGCTCGACCACGCGCGCATCTTGGTGCCCGGCAAAGACCCGGCGCGAATGGCGTGTGGGTGCTCCGATGAACAGGAAGCGGGTGTCCGGGAACTGCTCCCAGACCTTGCCGGCCGCGGACAGGATGAGCTCGATCCCCTTGTAGGAATAGTGGGTGCCGACAAAGAGCACAATGGGAGCAGAGCCAAGGTGAAGGCGAGCCCGGAAGCCGCGGCCGTCGGCTGCCGGCGCAAGCACCGGGCCGGTGCCCGTGACATAGACTCGCTCGCTCGCGACCCCAAGGCCCACAAGGGCCTCCTTTTCGGCATGGGTCAGAGCGATCACGGCGTCCGCCGCCCGGTAGAGGGCCTGGTAGTGGCGGTGTAGCCACCCGCCCCAACGCGGGTGATGGACAGGCGTGAAGACAAAGGGGATTCCCAGGCTTCGGGCCAAGTGCCACGAGGCATAGGTCAATGCCTCGCGCCCCTGCCGGACGTTGTGGATTAGCTGCCAGTCCGTTCCTGTCGCCTGCAGCATGGGCTTGACCTGGCGCGCGATGTGACGGATCGCCGGGCCCTGGAGGGGCCAGTAGGCAAGCACGGAGGGCACCAGACCCAGCTTCTCCTGGAGTGATAGTCCCATGCGGTGGACCGGCACTCCATCCAGGGTGTAGTCAAGCCGGTCTTGGTGCGCAGCCAGCGTAGTGCCGAGCAGCCAATCGGTCCGGCTTGCATCCCAATAGGACACGACCTGGACCTGGTGTCCTGCTCGGGCCAGATGCGAGGCAATTTGGTGTGTGTAGAACTGAGTTCCTCCGATGGCCGGTGGGTAACTCGTGATTGTGTACAGGATCTTCATGCCCGCCCTGCGCCTCGGCCGGTCGCTTCCCCGGCGGAATCGTCGTGGCCCCCCGTCCTTGTGGCGCGCCGTGCCCTGACCACCTGCCACAGGGCCAGGACAGGCTCGACGCGCAGATAGCTCCCTGCTGCGAGAAAAGCCACGAGCCCGCACAGGCTGCCGGCAACCAGGGTGACCAGGTGACCCCAGGCACCCCACGTCTGGGTGACCGGCTGAAGCCCGCGGGCAGTGGCGAAAGCCACGCCCGCCAAGGCCACAGAGGCACATCCAAGCCGCCAGAATGAGCCGGCCAGCCGGCGCCAACCCAGGTCACCGGCCTGCCTCGCCAACCAGACGAGCGCCACTGCCGCAATGATAGCAGAGCTTACGGCAAAGGACAAAGCCAGTGCCATTGCCCCCATCCGCCGCACCAGAATCCAGTCCAGGAGAACGGTCAGTGCCGTAAGGCTGCTGTGCAGGGCGATGATGGCACGCATCTCCTTGACTGCGTAGAAAAAGCTCTGGGCAGCACGGAAGGGCCCAAGGCCGAGCAGACTGAGCGAGTAGACGGTGAAGAGGGAAGCCATCAGACGGGCGCCCTGGGGATCGACCTGACCGCGCTCGAAGAAGAGAAAGACGGTGGGAGAGGCCAGCGCAGCCACCACCAGACCGACGGGCAGAGCGACAGAGAGCATGAGCCTGAGAAGGGCGGACATCTCGCTGCGGGCCTCCGGGCTCGGCCCGCGGCTCCACCGCTCTGCCAGCGACGGCAGGGCGGCGGTATTGATGCCATCAAAGCCGATGCCGGCAACCGTCATCGTCAGCCGGCTGGCGTAGCTGAGGGCGGTGACACTTCCGGCCGGCAGGCCCGAGCCGAAGAAACGCTCCGCCAGGACCACCCCCTGCCTCAACAAGAGCCCGGCGAGCGGCGCGGCCAGGAGCCGAGTGGCCTGACCGATGAGCGGCGTGGGGTGCCGCAGGGTAAAGCGGAAGGGGACGTGAAGGGGACCGAGCAGGGCGATTAGCAGAACGGCAGCTTGGAGCAGGCTGCCGGCTACGACGCTGGACGCTACGACAGAGATGTCTGGGGCCGCCAGCGGCCATGCCAAGACGACTGCGGTGACCAGGCTGGGAAAGACGTTGCAGAGAGTCGCCAGGCCAAAGCGCCGCATCGCATAGAGCTTGGCCTTGCAGACCTCGGACACAGCGGTAGCTGGCACGCGGGCGAAGAAGATCCTGCCCAATAGCACGGCTTGGGCTGCTGTCTCTGAGGAGAAGCCGGGCGTCGTTGCCCGCACCAGCAGGCGGGCCGACACCACCCCAATCACCGCCACGACAAGGCCGCTCAGTGCGGCAGCATTCAGGAGAATGGAGAAAGCAGACTCGTCCTCCCGGTATCCGGCGAGGAGAGTAACCAGCACCGGCTCGACGGCCACTAGGCAGGTGACGATCACGAGGGGTACGGTGTAGCCGCCGAAGTAGGCGTCCGTGCTGGCGCCGATGCCGAAGCGGGCAACGAGCAGCACGTCGACCAGAAAGCCCAGGCCGACACCAAGCGCGGAGAAGGCCGAGACGATGGAGGCGCGCTTCAGGAGGCGGCCAGCACCGCCTTCACCCAGTGCCGGACCAGAGCCAGGGGAAGGCGCGCCGCCAGGAGAGTCAGGCCGTGGGCCGGGGACAGCCATGGCCCGTGCTCATTGCCCCAGCTGAACGCTCAGCTCATAGGGGGGGGCGAACTGCCCTGTCTGTTCGACCACCACCAGGCGCAGCCGATAGGTCCCGGCCGGCAGGCCTGCCGTGTTCCAGGTTTCCAGGAGACCGTCGGTCACCGGTTGGTAGTGCAAATCGCCAATCACCTGCCAGTCGCCGTTGGCAGGTCCCAGGATTTCGATCTTGTAGTACCAGAAGCCGTCGACGGCTGCGGAGCCGTGGATGGCTACCGCGCCGCCGACCCGCGCATTGTCTTCCGGCGAGGTGATCACCACGCGGCGAAGGGAATCGCGGTGCTCTTCTGCCTGCGGCGCATACTGGGTGCCTGCCGTCAGCGCCAGGTAGGTGTTCCAGTGGCGCATCGCCGCACGCGCGTCGCCCTGCCTCTCGTAGAGGAGCGCGAGATAGTAGTGGGCATCCGAATAGCGTGGAACAAAAGCCAGTAGACTCTCGTACTCGTGAGTCGCCTCGGCGACAGCATCCAGGGTCCTGTAGACCTGGGCGGCCAGGCCGACATACCAGGGCACATCCGGGAACTGCCGCGCAAGCGTCAGGTAATGGGCAGCCGTGTCATGGGGATCGCCCCATCCACGGTAGATGTCCGCCATGGCCTGATACGACCCGGTCCGGGTTGGCTCCAGAGCCAGCGCTTTGCTGTAGCTCTCGAGTGCCTCATCGAGCATTTGGCGTGAACGGTAGGCATTGCCGATCGCCTCCCAGGTCCACCCGCTGCCGGGATACACGACCAGGGCTCTCCGGTACTCCGCCATTGCAGCTTCATAGTCCTTCTGACGCAGGTAGACATTGCCCAGACTGGTGTTGCCAGTGCCGCTCCCGGGCTCGGAGGCGATCGCCTGGGCAAAGCTCGCCTTTGCCGACTCGAGGTTCCCCTGCGCCGAGCTCATGTTGCCGATCATCACCCACGGCCAGGCCAGCCCGCGGTTGATCTCCACCGCAGCCTGGTACTCGGCCAGCGCATCGCCGTACTGCTTCTGCTGCTGAAGAACCTCACCGAGGGCAATGTGAGCCGCCATGCTGCTGGGATCGGCTGCCTGAGCCTGTCGGTAGGCAGCCTTGGCATCCTCGAGCTGGCCATACACCTCGTAGAGATCACCCAGTGCCAGGTACCCATCGGCGCGACCGCGGCTGAGATCGATCGCGGCCTGGTATTCCTCCGCTGCCGCGGCCGGCTCGCCCAGCGCCAGGTACGCATCACCCACAGCGAGACGGGCTTCCACGTTGCCCGATTCCAGGCCCAGCGCCTGCTGATAGGCTGTGAGGGCATCCTTTTCTCGGCCGAGGAGCTGGTAGAACCAGCCCAAAGAGAACCAGGCGCTCACGTTGCCCGGTTCCACAGACACGGCCTCCTGGTAGGCCTCCAGAGCCTCGTCGGCTTGCGATGCGAGCGCGTACGCGCTGCCTTCGAGCAGGCGGGGCCAGGCCGATGCGGGGTTGGCCCTTGTGGCCGACTGGGCAACCTGGATTGCCTGGTCGAGGTCGGCGAGCGCCTGGTAGTTCGAGACGTGGGCCTGATAGGCAGCTGCGTAGGTTCCGTCCAGGTCAATCGCGCGCTCGAACGATTCCTCCGCCTCTTTCCGATCTCCCTCGTGAAGGGCAGCGTTCCCCAAGGCCACCCAGGCCGCGGGAGAGCTGGGAGCGATCTGTACCGCCTCTTGGTACTTGTTCCAGGCATCTTGCCAGTTCCCTTGGGCGGAATATGTCCCCGCCAGGGCCACAAAGGCGTCTGCGTAACGGGGCTCAATCGCAAGAGCTTGACGAAAGGCATCAGCAGCCCTGTCAAGGTCGATCTCATGCCGGTAGAGGTAACCAAGGGCGAGCGCTGGCCAACCTGAAGTGGGAACGGCCCCGATGGCGCTCTGGTAGGTCGCCCGGGCCCTGGCGATATCCCCCAGCATCATGTAGCTTTGGCCAAGGTTGACATAGGCTCCCACATACCCTGGCTCGGCAGCGATTGCCTCCTGGTATAGGGAGATGGCTCGCGTGCTGTCTCCCCGGCCACGATAGAAAGTCGCCAGGGAGGTGTAGGCCCAGCCAGAGGTAGGGGCGGCGTCCACCGCTGCCTGATACTGGGCCAGGGCCTCCTCGGGTTTTCCCGCAGCCTGGGCCAGCTGAGCCAGGTTGATGTAGCCTCCAGGGTTGGCCGGATCGAGGTCAATGGCCTTCCGCAGGGCTGCTGCGGCCCCGGCAAGGTCGCCTCCCTGCCGCTCCACGGCAGCGAGGGAGAGGTAAGCAGAGGTGTAGGCTGGCGCGGCCGCGGTGGCCTTTTGGTAGCAGTCGGCTGCTTTCTGGCGGTTGCCCTGCGCCTGATATGCGCCACCCAGAGCGGTCCAGAGTTCGGCGGACCCCGGGTTGAGACCAAGGGCCAGAACGAGCCTTTCTGCCGCCTTGGCATACTTGGCCTGGCTCGAGTAGAGAGCGGCCAGGCGCAGATGGGCAGAGGCGTTGCTTGGCTCGATCTGGATGGCTTTCTCGAGGATAGACTCCGCAGCGGAATCGTTGCCGATCTTGGCGTTCAGGTCAGCCAGCTTGACGTAGGCCGATGCCTGGCCAGGTTGTGCCGCGATGGCCTGCTCGTAAGCAGACCGGGCCAAGTCCCGCTGCCCCTTGGCTGCATAGCCGTCGCCGAGTGCTGCATGCGCAGCCCCGAGCCCGGGGCTCTGCGAGACCGCACGCTCGTACAGCTCAATCGCGTCGCCGTACCGGGTGCGCAGCCGGTAGTAGTTGCCCAGGTTGATCAGCGCATAGACCGACTCGTTCGTGGCAGAGATGGCCTGCCGGTAGGCAGCCTCGGCTCGATCGAACTCTCCTCTGAATCGATACAAGCCGGCCAAGGCTGCGTACGCGTCGTTGAAGGCCGGCTGCAGGGCTATCGCTCTCTGGTAGGCAGCCTCTGCACCTTCGGCGTCGCCCCGCTGCTGAAGGTAGGTGCCAAAGGGCACGTAGGCCCAGCTGGCCCCTGGTGCAGCTTGAGTGGCCTTTTGGTACCAGTCGAGGGTTGCCGCCCAGTCGCCCTGCGCTCGTCTTGCGGCCGCCATCCCCAGGTAGCCCGCCGAGTCGCCCGCATTGACCGAGATAGCCTTCTGGTAGATCTCTTCCGCCTTGCCCCATTCTCCCATTCCCTGGTAGAGGCCGCCAAGGTTGGTGTAGCTCTGGATGTAGGAAGGCTCGACCTCGACGGCGCGCTCGTACGAAGCAATGGCTCCCGACAGGTCGCCGCGAAGCAGGGTCTCGGCTGCCAGCGCCCCCCAGGCTTCAGCAGAAGCAGGACTGGCGTCCACGGATGCCTGGAACTCGGCCAGCGCCAGGTCCACCAGTCCTTGCGTGCGGTAGGCAGCACCCAGGCTGGTACGGGCGGTTGGGTACGCAGGCTCGGTCGCCACTGCCTTCTGAAAGTCCAACTGGGCCTCGGGCCAGCGCCCACCCTGGAGGTGGAGGCTGGCAAGGCTCACCAGGGCCTCCGCCTGGCTCTGGTCGAGGGCTGCCGCCCGCCCGTAGGCCGCAAGCGCTTCGCCGGTGCGACCTTGGGCACGATAACTGTCGGCAAGTCCCTGGTAGACGAGGGCATTGCCCGGCTCCAGAGCCGCGGCCCGCTCATACGCCTGCGCGGATTGGTCCATTTGGCCCCAGGTGCGGTAGGCACTACCCAAGCTAAGCCAGGCGGAGACGTTGCCGGGCTCGGCTTGTAGGGCCCGCTGGTAGTCCGCCAGGGCCTCATCCGCCTGCCCACGGGCCAACCTGTATCCACCCAGCGATGTCCAGGCGGCCGCCAATCCCGGCTTGAGCTGTGTGACGGCCTGCAGTTGGGCAAGGGCTTTCTCTGGCTCACCCAGGAGTCGATAGAGTCCCGCTAGGGCCCAGTAGGCGGTGGGCTCGGCAGGCGCCGCGTCGACCGCTGCCTCGAAGGCACCCTGCGCCTCGACCAAGCTTCCCCTGTCACGGAGTTGCCCGCCAAAGGCCAAGAGCGCCGTCACAGAGGAGGGCGCGGCCTCAACAGCTGCCTTGGCCTGCGCGAGCGCCTCGTCAAAGCGGCCTTGGGCTCTGTAGAAGCCGGCCAAGGCGGAGTACACGTCGGCGTAGGTGGGCTGGGCTGCGGCTCCGTCCAGGAAGGCGGCCTCGGCGTCCTGCACATTGCCCCGGGCTTGAAGAAAGGTCCCCAGGGCGACGTATGACCAGCCGGCACCTGGAGCAGCTTCTGTCGCCGCTCGATACCAGTGTAGCGCCGACTCTGGCAGGCCACGCACGGCATTGAGACCTCCCAGACGGATATAGCCTGTTGCGTCCGCGGCATTGGTCGTGACGGCCTGCTGCATTGCGTCTTCGGCATCCTGCAGCCGTCCCAGCGCAAGGTAGGTGCTGCCCAGCTGCGCAAAGGCGGGTGCATAGGTAGGCTCGGCTTCAGTAGCTTTCTGGTAAGCCTGGATGGCATTGTCAGTCTGCCCCTGGCTGCGGTACACGTTGCCGAGCGCTATCCAGCCCTCGGCAGAGGCAGGACTGGTCTCCGTAGCTGCCCGGTACTGCTCCAGGCTCTGCTCGAGTTGCCCCTGCTCGTAGTAGAGATCCCCCAAGCCAACACGAGCGCTCTCGTTGGCCGGCTCGATCTCCAGTGCTTGCCGGAACTCGCCGGCGGCCTGCGTCACTTGGGCTTTTGCCCAGTGCAGGCCGGCAAGGCTCAGGAGAGGCGCGGCCTGCCCGGCGTCGAGGGAGACTGCCTTGGCGTATTCGGCCTCTGCCCGGTCGATCTGGCCCTGGGCGCGATAGGCCGTGCCGAGTGCCAACAGGGCCGACACGTTGCCCGGCTCGAGGCGAACCGCATGCTCGTATGCTTCGAGCGCCAAGCCTGGCTGGTTGGCGGCTAAGTAGCCTCCGCCAAGGCCCACCCAGGCAGACACATTGCCCGGCTCTACCTTGACCGCCTGTTGGTAGGCGGCAAGGGCGAGGCCATGCTCGCCCTGTGACTGGTGGAATGCCCCCAGGGCCGTCCAAGCCGATGCGACGCCCGGCGTGACCTGTGTGGCAGCCTGGTATTGGGCAAACGCCTTGTCTGAGTCTCCCTGCGCCCGCAGCAAGCTGGCTAGGGCCGTATAGGCGAGGGTGTAGGCGGGCTGTACCTCTTGAGCCTGGCTGTACACCAGGGCAGCACGCTCGCGATTCTTCTGCGAGGCGTGCAGATCGCCGAGCGCCACGTACCCCCAGCCCACAGAGGGCACTCTCCCGATGGCTGCCCGGTACACAGGCAGAGCTGAGCCTGCCTCTCCCCGGGAACGGAGAAGGGCTGCCAAACCGGTGTAGGAGTTGATGCTTCCCGGCTCCGCCTCGATTCCCATGCGGTAGGCCCGCTTCGCTTGCTCCCACTCCCCCTCCTGCTGGTGGAGGCCGGCGAGGGCTACGTACAGGTCCGCCTCGCGCGGGTTGGACTCGATCCCCTTCCGGAGCCAGGCGAGCGCCTCGTCCTGCTGCCCGAACGCCCTGGCGAGCGCCGCGAGGGCGATGTGGAGATCTGCCGCAGCCGGAACCAACCGGACGCCCTCCTGCAGAACCCTCATGGCCTCGTCGAGGTCCCCTTGCGCCTGAAGCGCACTGCTCAAGGAGATGTAGGCAGAGGTGTAGCTCGGGTCCAGCTTGATCGCATCGCGATACTGGGGGATCGCTGCGTCCAGGCCCCCCTCACGCCGGTACTGATCGCCCAGGGCCGTCACCTCTTCCGCCGAGCCCGGGGCCATCTCCACCGCCGTCAGGTATGCCTCGCGGGCAGCCTCCAGGTCCCCCAGAGTTTGGTTCACCTGCCCGATCTGAAGGTGGGCATCGGTGTTGGCCGGCTCCAGGTCGACGGCTTGTTGGTAGGCCGCCAGTGCCTCTGTCCACTGGGCCCTGGACTTGTGCACCGAGCCCAACGAGACGAAGGAGTAGGAGTCGCTTGGATCAAGCTTGAGCGCCCATTCGGCCTCCGCCTGTGCCGTCTTCCATTGCCCCAGCGCCAGGTAGACACCGACGAGCGACTGGTGAGGCCATGCCAGGGCCGGTGCTGCACGCGCCACCTGCAGCAACTGCCCTATCTGCTGCCCGTACTCTGCCTCGGTATTGTAGATGGCACCCAGGCCCAGGTGAGCCGAATAGAACGATGGGTTGCTTGCCAGTGCCTGGTCGTAGAGTTCTTCCGCCTGGTCCAGCTGCCCACCCTGCCTAAGGAGGTCGCCGACCATGCCCAAGAGCGTGGCATCTTTGGGCTGAATCGTGAGGCTGAAATCGAGCTCTGCTCGAGCTGCGGCTACATCTCCATTGGCCGTGTAGAGTGGGGCAAGCGCACGGTGTGGGCCAGGCAGCACCCGATTGAGCCTCTGCCACTCCTTCAGACGGTTGACGGCCGGCTCGACGCCCGACTTTTCCTTTATCGCCTGGCCGAGTGAGTAGAGGGCAGAGTAGTTGGTGGGATCCAGGCGGCAGGCCTTCTCGAACTGCTTGATGGCAGAGTCGAGATCACCCATCTGGCTGTAGATGGAGCCGAGCTGCGCGTGGGGAACATCCCACCAGCGGCCCAGGCGGGACGCATCGCGGTTGGCTTCGACTGCGCCCTCCACGTCCCCCACCTTTACCAAGACCTGGGCCAAGCCGGCGTAGTACTCTGCGATCCGGTTGATGGCGATGGCCCGGTCGTAGCTCTCTCTGGCTCGCTCAGGCCAGCTGGCAGACGACATCGCGCTGCCCAGGATCGAGTAGTACACCGCCGTACCCTGTCGCGCCCGGAGTGCCGCCGACTTCTCGAGGCTGGCCTGGGCTTCCTCATCGTTGCCGGCCAGCCGGTAGGCAAAGCCAAGGGCTGCCTGGAGTCCGGAGAACTGGGGCGCAAGGTCGACTGCACGCTCGTACTCGGCAACGGCACCGCCCGGGTCCCTGAGCAAGAGATAGGTCTCGCCCAGCAACGCATGTAGTGCCGGCTCGGAATCGGCCCCTGCTCTGGCTTCTTCGAAGAAGCCAAGAGCTGCCTCCAGGTCTCCCTCGCCCTCGCGCGCCAACCCGAGCCCGACCGAGGCCAACACCTGCGACGATTCGGACTTGCGAGCGTCGAAGAAGGCCTGCCTGGCCTCACCCCAGCGCCTCAGCCTGAGTGCGGCATTTCCGTCCACGATGTCAGAGGCAGGCAGTGGATGTGCGACGCCATAGAGGGCATAGGCTGAATCTGCATAGACGGGAGCAAAGAGGTCTGGCATCTGCCTGAGATGCAGGTCCAGCTCCAGCCGCTCCTTTTCGACCAGGACGTACTCGATGTCGTAGCGGTCGAGCATGGCCACGACGAGATCGTCAACCGCCTCGACGGTGCTGAAGTAGTCAACATCGATGGTCCGTTGAAGTGAGTCCGAGATCAGGTCCGCGGGCAGCCGGTTGATCGTGCCGTAGCCACGGAACGACACGACGTTGGCCAGCGGGGCATAGGCCGGGATGCAGAAGTCGAGCGAGTTGGAGGCCAGCACATTGACTGAGGTTTCGTGGGCGAGGGTATCCAGTTTGTGAAGCACGGTTCGGGCTTGAGAGCAGGTAGAGAAACCGACTTCCCAGTATCGTTCCTGGAAGTCGACCCAACCGCGCTTGATACTGGGGAATGAGATCAGGATCGCGACGAGTACGGCAAGCAGAGGCCCGTACGATCGAAGGGCCGAAAGGGCCTTGAGCAGCAGAGCGGGTGCGCGAAGGCGCACGCAGGTGAGCAGGCGGACGAGAAGAGAAGGCAGGTGCCACGCCGCCAGTCCCACAGAGAACACAGCAAAGGAGAAAAGGGGCCACGCCAGACGCCACATCAGGTAGGGCGTCACGAACTTGCCGACCATGAATGCCAGCGGCGGAACGTACAACAGAAGTGGGAGAAGCAACATTCCGCTTATGAACCAGCGCGCGGCCTGGCTCCTCTTCACGATCGGCAAGAGCAGCAGCAGGGCACCATACCCCACCAGGACAATCGGCGTCTGGATGATCGACGGGTGCAGGATGTATCGGTCGCCGTTCAGCAGCCAGAGACGGTAGCGATCGACAGCCATGTAGATGCGGCCATACTCGACCGCATCCCGCAGCCCAGCCAGATCCAGCGGCATGTCGCCCATGAAGCGAAAGTACTGGATCGCTGGAACGACCAGGCAGAACAGGAGAACCAGGGCGAGCCAGGCAACCCTCGCGAAGATGGGACGCGAACGAACGAACAGCAGAGAGACGAGGCAAAAGCCTGCCCCCAGGATCGCCACCTGCGTCAGAGTGATGGGGTGAAGCAGCGAGGCGCCAAAGGAGCTTAGGCTCACAGCTGCCAGCGTTCGGCGCCTTCCACTCTCCAGCCAGTCCTGGATGAAGACAAGGATGACAGGCACCACAACGAAATATCCGACGAACTTGTCCTGGATGATGCGGGTGATAAAGTCGCTCCCCGTCTGATCCGGCTTGAGGGTAGCGAGAAGGAAGAGCGACCAGAGGGCCATCAGGAAGAGCGCCTGGCGCCGGCCTTTGGTGACCAGCCGGAGAAAGAAGTAGAAGGCAAGAAACGAGAGGACAACGAGCACGGGGCGGCTGTCCACGAAGAAGGTGTCGGCCGGAACGCCTGCGACCTTGCAGAGCAGGACCAGCTGGTAGCTCCAGACGGTCATCTCGTTGCGAGGCGTGACCGGGGAGCCGCTTCCGTGGAACGGCTCCTGACCGGTTATTCTGCCTATCCGCAGCGCTTCCGCAAAGGGAGCAAGGCCGGCAACATCATCACCCGAAGGGGGCCACCGGAAAGCCAGAACGGCAACAATCCCGATCACGGCCAGGATCAGGATCATGCATACAGTGGAAGTCACGTCCAGCCGCCAGTGCGACAGGAGCGACCTCGCCGGAGGGTGATCAGAGGGCCGGCCTGCCACCGGGCTGTGTTCCTGCCGCCTCCCGGCAAACAAGAGAAAGAGCACCACGCTGATCAGGAGCACGCACATGTTGATGCCTAGAAGGGCACTCAGCTGCATGCGCAGGAGGATGGCCACCATGGTGCCGGGAGTACCAAGACCGTTGGCCAGGGCAAAAGAGACCGGGATGCGCTGCAGCCAGGTCAGCCGCGGGCCAGCGACAAAGGACAACAGAAAGCCGGGAAACAGGAACCAGAGCCAGCTCAGCACAACGGCCAGCAGCGGGGACGCATCTGCAAGGCGGGGGGCCAGCAACCAAGCAGAGAACGCGCCCAGAAGCACAAGGAAGGCCACAGCCAGCCTCTTCCGGGCCGCCGACAGATCAGCCATCCAAGCCCAAGTCCATCCCGAAGGCCTCGTACAACCTCTGATTGTGCGGCCGGTAGAAGGCCGCCAGGCGCTCTCGCGTGGCAGGGTTCATGCCGTCGTAGTGCGCCAGGTTGTACTTCTTGTAGGTGCCGGAGGTCCAGGCCGGCAGCCCCAGGAACGCAAAGACCTGTCGGACCACGGCAGCGGGGTCGGCGTAGAAAGACTCGCTCCGGATGATCATGAGGTTGTCGTTGGTCAGGGTGCACCCCCACCCTTGCCGCACAGCATCGGGAGGCGAGGAATGGATCCAGGGCACCAACTGATCGATGTAGATTCCTCGGGCCAGGTAGGAGCCATGGAAGTGGGCAAAGCTTCGGTATCTTCCATCCGCCGTGATCCGCGCCGTCTCTGCCGGAAGAACGGATTCCTCCCTGCTGAGAGCCTCCTCAAACGAGAGGGTCTCGACGCCCATGCTCACCTCGTGGTGATAGTGAGAATAGGCCCGGTCGACGGGGTTCCGGAGGAGGACCATGAGCTTGGCTTCCGGCAAGGCCGCGCGCAGGCGGGGGGCGGCATGGGGATAGAAGAGATAGTAGGGGGTAGCTTCGCCGACCACGGGCCGCGGCGGGCCTGCCACACGACGCCCTGTGGAAACGAGAGGAAAGTGGGCCCGATACCATCCCAGCCCCTTTGAGAAGTGGAGGTCAAAGAAGTGGGTCTCCTTCATGAAGGCCGTAGCCACACCGGGGTGATCGACGAGGTAGTTGTAGAGCGAAGTTGTCCCGCACCTCTGGGCGCCAATGATGACAAAGTCGGGCAGTGTCCGCCACCGGGCAGTCAACCGGCGGAAGAACCGCTGCCCGGCCCACTTGGCCACGAAGGGCAAGTGACGGAGGGCCGACCATGGGCGGCGGGCAATCGCGGAGCGGTTGAAGGTTATGGCCATAGACGAGATCCCTTGACGCGGCGACAGGTGCTAGGCGGCCTACGTAAGGTCATACCCATAGCCCATCTGCTGCATGAGAGGGCTGGAGGTGAGAGCCGGAATCTCCGGCAGGTAGGCAGCAGCATGGCGGTGATTGTCCAGGCGGTCGGAATTGATCCGCCGGCAAGCCACCTCCAGGGCATGAGAGGAACCGGTCCCTGCATCTATGGGATGGCCCGCAAACTCCATGATCCGCCGCAGGTGCGTTACGGGATCGGCAAGGAGATCTTCGTAGCGGACTTCCAAGTAGTGGCCTGGCGGGATATGGCCCTTGTGGGCCAAAATGAAGGTGAGATACTGCTCCCATAGGCGGAAGCTGTAGTCGAAATCGAGCGTCGCAGCGCTAAAGTCTACGGGGAAGACTCGGTTGCGCAGCTTGCGCTGCTGCTTGAGGCTTCTGCGATGGATAGAGATGGCCACATCTATCCCGTTCCGCAGGATATGGAGCCAGCGCGCGTTCGGAAAGATGGGAATCCAGGCAGGGAACGTCAGGCTGGTGCGCGGGTCCTTCCATCCCCAGGCAGGAGATTCGCCGTCCACGATCTTTCGCCACAACTCGGGGCCGAAGAAATGGGCGACCGGCGGCTTGCGAAACGGGATGGAAGTCGTAAAGAGCGCGCGCTGCGCACGGGCTGTCTGCTGCGCCACAAATGCGGGAGATTCCATCTGCTGGAGTAGACCGCCCACGTCGGCCCACTTGCTGCCTGCCGCCCGGAAGATGCGCCGGTTGAGCCTCTGAAAGTGCACTGACTCCGCGTCACGCGAAAGCCAGCTGCCCATGTGGATACCCAGATCGTGGAGCAGCCGCACGGTGAGGCTGGTGCCCGAACGGTGCATGCCCAGCACAATCAGGGGGCAGGATTGCCGGAGTCGAGACACCGTCGTCTCGGTAGGTTGGTTCATAGTATGCCTTCCAGCTACGGATTGAGTGTCCAGGTGCCCAGCCCCAAGAAGCCCGAGTCATTTCCCGCCTGGTCGGTCGCGCGCAGGTGGGCGGTCAGAGCCCATGGAAGAGTGATCGGTTGGCCCCAGCGGCCCTGCAGCGCGAGCTGCAAATCGGCACCGCCGTCGTTGGTGGCGGTGCACAGAGCACAGTCAAGCTGAACAATCCCGTTGCCCAAGATGGTCGCCTCACCCGGTACACAGGGGCCAAGCCAGGCGGTGCCATACCGATCGCGGAGATAGAGATGATTCTCGGCTGGGCGGTATTGGACGTAGAGCCCTTTGACATCCGAACTGCTCCGGCCCAGAAGCATCTCGGCCGTGGAGATATCTGCCCAGCCCGTGGCATCGCGGTAGACATTCGTAAAGAGGTGCCATTCGCCAACCTTGCCACTGGGGGCGTCGGGGGTAAAGGAGACCGGGAAAGGCGCCTGAGCACTCAGGAAAAGGTGCGTGTTGCCGGACTGCGGTCCGTTTTCGTCCGCCCCATACGCGCCAAAGACCAGGTCCACTCTACCGTCACCATCCAGGTCGCCGGCGGCGGAGAGGTCGTAGCCCGCGTGATCAAAGGCTGATTCGCCGACGTAGAAAGCATCCGCCTGGGCGAGGGAGAAGTTGGGCCCCCAGTCGACGGAGGGCCGGCCCAGGAGCAGGTAGGCGGTGCCCGCCTCCTTCGCGGCACGGTTGTTGTGGGGAGCCGCAATGAGAAAGTCGGAGTAGCCATCGGCGTTGACGTCGCCGGCGTCGGAGACCCGGCGCCCTGCCTGGTCGCCCAGGTTCTCGCCGAGAAAGGCGGCATCGGCCTGCGACAGAGGGTAATCCATGCCCCAGCTCGCCGCCGAGCTGCCGAGGAGAAGATAGGCCTTGCCGGCATCGCGCGCCACCTGGTCGTTGTACGAGGCGCCGAGGATGATGTCATCGTAGCCGTCGGCATTCACGTCGCCCGCTCCCGAGACGCGGCGGCCGGCCTGGTTTCCCACTGCCTCACCGAGAAAGGAAGCGTCGGCCTGCGACAGTGGGTAGTTCGCGCCCCAGTCGACGGTAGCGCGACCGAGGAGAAGGTAGGCCTGCCCGGCGTCAAGGGCAACCTCATCGTTGAAGGGAGCGCCGATCATAAAGTCTGCATAGCCGTCGGCGTTGATGTCACCGACGCCGGTGGCGGATCGGCCGGCTGCATCGCCCTCGGCCTCGCCCCGGAAGGAAGCGTCGGCTCCGGAGAGGTAGAAGTTGCGTCCCCAGTCCGCAGCAGCGCGGCCGAGGATCAGGTACGTCTCGCCGGTGCGGAACCCGCCGCCTTCATCATTCCCTACAGCGGTGATCAGGAAATCGTCGTACCCGTCGGCGTTCACGTCTCCGGCGGCCGAGACGTAGTAGCCGGCCCGGTCGCCCTTTTCCTCGCCGAGGAAGGTGGCGTCACCCCGCCTGAGCGGATAGTCCTGGCCCCAATTGACGCTTGCCCGGCCGAGGAAGAGGGCCGTCATGCCCCGCTCGCCGCCGTACTTCCAGCTGCTGATCAAAAAATCGTCGTAGCCATCGCCGTTGACGTCGCCGGCTGTGTAGACCTGGCGCGCCGTCATGCCCACAGGCAAGTCGCCGAGGAAGGACGCATCGGCGGCAGCGAGATCGATATGGGTTGCCGGCCAGCTGGAGCTGTTCCGGCCAAGAATCAGGTAGCCCTTGCCCGGCCCCTTGGTTTCCACCTCGCCCGCATAGGGCGCCCCGATGAGGAGGTCATCGTAGCCATCGGCGTTCACATCACCGGCAGGGGAGACGGAGTATCCAGACCAATCGCCGATGTCCTCCCCGAGGAAGGTGAGGCTGGCATTGGCCATGCTGTGCTCTTCAGACAGAGCCTGCCCCGAGGCCCCCGAGCCAGCGATTCCGAAGGAGACGGCAAGGACGACCACGAGTGCGACTGCAGTATGCCAGCGCTTCATCCCAACCTCCGCAGAATCTGCCCCTGGGCGGGGAGCCCCACCCTTTCATCCGTAGGGGAGAAGTATGCCACAGGGCAGGATGATTGCCAAATAGGTTCGCCAGAATCGCCGTCACCGGCTCACTTGTTGCCGAGTGCGAGGGGAAGGTAGACCCGGCGCCAATGGCTGAGGATGACGTAGGTGGTGCCTGACTGGTCTCCCTTCACGTCTGCGGCGTACGCGCCCAGGACAAGGTCGTCGACGCCATCGCCATTCATGTCTCCCAAGGGCGCCAGGTCGTAGCCGGCATGGTCATCGGCGGCCTCGCCAACGTAGATCCGATCTGCTTCGGCCAACGGCAGGTCCATCCCCCAGCCAGCATCGGCGCGGCCATAGAGCAGGTACGAAGCGCCCGCCTCGGGGGCGGACCGGCTGTTGTGGGGTGCGCTGATGACCAGGTCGCCAATGCCGTCGTGGTTCATGTCGCCGGCCGCGCTCACCCGGCGCCCAGCCTGGTCGGCGGCGCTTTCGCCGAGGAACGAGGCATCGGCCAGCGCGACCGGGTAGGCCTGGCCCCAATCAGCGGCGGGGCGGCCCAGAAAGAGATAGGCCTTGCCTGCGTCGGGCGCGACCTGATCGTTGTACGAAGCGCCGACCATAAAGTCGTCGTACCCGTCGCCATTGGCGTCGCCTGCACCCGATACACGGCGTCCCATCTGGTCGCCTCCAGCCTCTCCCACGAAAGAGGCGTCGGCCCCGGCGAGCGCATAGTCCATGCCCCAATCGGCCGCCTGGCGGCCGCGCACCAGGTACGCCTTCCCAGCATCGGGGGCGGCTTGGTCGTTGAAGGGCGCACCAATCATGAAGTCGGCATAGCCATCGCGGTCAATGTCCCCGACGCCGGAGGCAGAGCGCCCGGCCGCGTCTCCTTCTGCCTCACCGAGAAAGGAAGCATCCGCCTGATCCAGGAAGAACCAGAGCGGCAGAGGGCCCCAGTCCGTCCGGCCCAGGATGAGATAGGTCTGGCCGGCACGAAACCCGCCGCCTTCCTCGTCACCGACGGCCGTGATCAGGAAATCATCGTACCCGTCGCCGTTTACATCGCCGGCCGTTGCCGCGTAGTAGCCGGCCCTGTCATTGTAGTTTTCGCCAATGAAGCGTACGTCGGGCTCCTCCAGCGGGTAGTCCTGCCCCCAGTCAGCGTCTGCCCTTCCCAGGAAGAGGTAAGCGGCTCCCTTGCTGCCCCAGCACATCCAGCAGGTGATGAGAAAATCGTCATATCCGTCCGCATTGACGTCGCCGGCGGTGTAGACTTGCCTGGCTGCCATCGTGGCGGGTTTGAGGCCCAGGAACGAGGCATCGGCATCGGCGAGGTCAATGGGGCCGGTAGGCCATTCCATTGTTGGGCGCCCGAGCAGAAGGTAGGCCTTGCCCTGCCCCTTCCCGACTACGTCACCCGCGTAGGGTGCGCCGATCAGCAGGTCGCGATAGCCGTCGCCGTTGACATCGCCGGCCGGTGCCACAGAATAGCCTGACCAATCGTTCGCCTTCTCCCCCAAGAAGACCAGGCTGGCATCGGCCAAGCTGAACTGTGTTCCTTGGACTTGGCCGGTGGCCCCCGCACCCCCGATCCCCCACAGGAGAAACAGGAGTGCCCCAAGTGCGCCGACGGTGTGCCGATTGCCCATCCACCCCTCCGCTGACGTGTGCGAGACACTCTATGATGGTGAAGGGCAAGTATGCCACGCAGAAGGGCAAACTCCAAATAGGCCGAAAGGCCCTACTGCCACGCCCAGAGTAGGGATCGTGGCCGCAGAGGCACGGTGCGTGCGCCCGGAAGAGGGAACGGAAGGCGACGTGCAGAGGGTAGGTCAGTGCAGCCGGCGGACGTGGGGCAGGCACCAGACGAAGAGCAAGCCAAGAGTCACACTGGCGAGCGCACCGGCGCCGACGGCGACCGGGGCCCCTAGCCCCTCGGCGAGCCCTCCCATCAGCAGGGTGCCGGCCTGCGACATGCCGGTGAAGAGCAAGTTAAAGATGCTCATCACGCGGCCGTGGTACTGCTCCTGGGTGTTGATCTGGATGAGGCTGTTCGACAGCGTCTGGCGCACTGCATTCGCCATCCCCGCCAGGAGTACCACTGCCAGGCTGAGCGGGAAGGACTTGGACAGGCAGAAGAAGAGAACGAAAAGCGGCCCGAGAACATTCGCCCAGGATAACCAACGACCCCGGTGCCCGGTGCCAATGGAGGCTGCAGACAGGGCGCCGAGAATGGCGCCTGTGCCCACGCCTGCCATGAGGAAGCCGTAGCTCCTGGAGTCACCCTGGAGGATGTCCTTGGCAAAGACGGGCATGAGGGATACGTACGGCATGGTCAGCAGGCCAGCCACCGCGACAATAACCAGCACTCCGCGAATTGTGTGGGTGGTCCAGACGTAGCGGAAGCCGTCCATGAGGCTTCCCACAACCCGAAGCCTCTCGCGGGCGGCGGGGCGCGGCGCCAGGCGGATGGCCAGCAGGGCCGCGATGACCGGCAGAAAGGAGAGGCCGTTCAGTAGAAAGCAGCCCGCTTCCCCTATCCAGGCCACGAGCAGCCCGGCGAGTGACGGCCCGACAATCCGGGCAGTGTTGTAGACTGCCGCATTCAGGCCGACCGCGCTGGTGAGGTCCTCCTTGCCGACCGTGTCCACGACAAAGGCGAGCCTGGCCGGCTGCTCCAGCGCGGCAGCTGCGCCATAGACAAAGCTGAGTGCAATCACGTGCCAGACCTGGATCACACCCGACCAGGTCAGGACGGCCATGGTCAGGGCCTGGAGCATGAGCACGCTCTCGGTCACGATGATCAGAGGCCGCCTGGGGAATCGGTCGCTGATCACGCCCGAGAGCAGCGAGACGGGCAGGACGGGCAGCAGGGCAGCAAAGCTCACCAAACCCAGCATGAAGGGGGAGTCGGTGAGCTCATAGACCAGCCAACTCTGTGCCATCAGCTGCATCGAGGTGCCGACCTGGGAGATGATCTGCCCGGACCAGAAGAGGCGGAAGTTGCGATGGCGCAGGGCGCGGAAGGTCCTGCCGCGCCCGGGTGCAGGTCCGGCAGGGGTCGGCTCACGTCCGGGCAAAGGCTCGCCCCTACTCATCGCCGGCCTCGCCGCAGCAGCTCCCGCAGGAGCCAACTGCGCGGATGGTGCAGGTCACGACGAGCCAAGATGCGCCGACGATCGGGCAGATAGCGAGGCATGCGTACGATGGCCGCCGCCAGATAGTAGGCTGTGAATGGAATGAGGCCCACGCCATAGATCAGGCGCTTGACTGGGCTGGCAACCATGGTGCCCATCTTGGCGATTGAGCCCACGAAGAGAAGCGGGAGAGCCAGGAGGAACTCGCCCCAGTGCATGTTCTTCATATAGACCAGGAACCTGTTCCGGGTCGCCAGCGCTGTGCGGCGGAGCGTCGTGCGGGAGGGCTCTGCGCGGCCTTCGCGGTGGTGATAGCAGATAGCCGTGGGCACGAATACCACGCGGTACCCCAATCCATTCAGGCGCAAGCCAAGATCCAGGTCTTCGCCGTAGGCAAAAAGGGTTGCGTCAAAGATGTAGTCGAGATCGTGCAAGACCTGGCGGTCGAGGATCATCGAGCCACCGCCGATATGCAGGGTGGCGATTGGGGTATCGGGCAGATCGATCTCGACCGGCTCCACGGCTCCGAAGCGGGTGATTTCGCTCAGGAACCCACGCGACACACGCCCATCGCGCTCCATGGCACCCGCCTGTAGAGGACAGCCTGCCGCGTGACCGGCCGCGGTCCGCACGGCGGGCTCGGGCATGAAACCCTCGTCAACTTCGGGTCCAGAAGCCAGGGCGCCTACCATCTCGGCCAGCCAATGACGATGGACGACGGTATCCTGGTTCAGAAAGAGGAGGTAGCGGCCACGCGCGTGCGCCGCTGCGCGGTTGTTCCCCTCGGCAAAGCCGAGGTTGCGGTCAAAACACAGAAGCCGGGCCGAGGGAAAGTGCTCCGACACCCATCCGGCGGAACCGTCCTGCGACGCGTTATCGGCATAGATGACCTCGAACTCGTCGGCTGCGAAGCTCTGGTCGAGCGCGGACTCCAGGCACCGCTGCAGCAGGTCCCTGCCGTTGTAGCCCAGGACAATGACACTGGCCGCCAAGGCACAGGGCTCACCGGTACTCATGCGTGGCTCGTGCCTTGCGCATTCTCGGGTGTCGGCGAGGGCGCGAGGTCTTTGATGACCCTGGCCGGGATGCCAACAGCCAGGCTGTAGGGCGGGACGTCCCTCGTCACGACGGCTCCCGCTCCGACCACCGCTCCTTCGTGCAGAGTCACGCCGGGCAGGAGGATACTGCCCACACCACAGGCTGAGTAGCTTCTCATGCGCACCGGCGCCACGTAGCCGTGGCGGGTGACCCTGCCCTCTTCCGCCCGCGCCGCGACGTCGTCGTGACAGACGATGATGACGTAGCGGGAGGGACCGCTATGGTCGTCGAAGAAGATGAGCTCGGGAAACTGATCGTCCAGGTTGCAGTACATCTCGACGACACAATCACGGCCAATGTTGACACCCATCCTGCGGTAGAGCCACAGCCGTGCGCCGGGATGGATCATGTTGTGCGCCAATAAGTTGAGGAGTTTCTGCTTGAAGAGTGTCCAGCGGCCGCGTGGACGGAGCCGCTCATACTCGTCGCGCGGCATCGGCATCCGCGCCAGCATTTCTGGATCAGGCGGTCGTACTGGCATGGGTCTCCCCCATCGGCGCCCCCAAAGGGGCTACCCAAGTGAGTGTCCGGGGGACATTGCCCGCAGAGCTTGTTGGATCCGGGCGAAATCGTCCTCCCGCAGATACGAGTGCGTGGGAAGTGTCAGCAAGCAATTGGCCAGCGTGGCGGCACCCGGAAAGGCGGATGGGTCGATCCGCAATTGCTCGGAATAGAGATCGGGCAGGCTGCGGATATAGGACCGGGATGCGCCGATTCCCTCATTCCAGAGCCTGTCGTAGAGCGCATCGGCCCGCTCGCGACTGCCGGTCACGAACGGAAGTCGCAGGTAGACTGGCTCACTCCCCGGCGCGATTTCGGGCACTTGCACGCCGTCTACCTCGGCCAACATGCCAGACAGGCGCGCTGCGTTGTCCCTCCATACCTGCTGCAGGCGCCCCAGGCGCCCCAGGATCGAGCGGCCGATGGCTGCCTGGACGGCCGGCAGGCGGCACAACCGGATGGGTGGCAGCGCGTGGAGGTCCATGCCCTCGCTGGCCGGGTTCAGGAAGGTACGCACAACAAACCACCAGCCGACAGGGTTTGTGGCCAGGCCATAGCCCAGGAAGAGGGCCAGCGAGCCAAAAGGCGAAGATGCCCCCTGCCCGGAGCCGGGCGTGCGCCGGAGCTCCTCCTCGATCGCCACGCCCAGGCGCTCGCCGGCCGCAATGACGCCCCCGTGGCCGACCGGCAGGCACTTGCCCCTGCCCAGGCTGTAGAAGCCGGCATCGCCGCGGGTTCCCACCATCTTGCCCTGCGACCTTGCGCCAAAGGCCTGTGCCGCATCTTCGACAACAGCAAACCCATGCTCCCGGCCCATCGACAACAGGCCGGTGATGTCGTGGGCCAGGCCATACAAGTGCGTGGGAACGACCGCGAGCAAATCGTCTTTGCGCAGGCGGTCCAGTGCGTCCGGGTCCAAGTCCAGCGTGCGGGGCGAGACGTCGCACAGGACAGGCTCCAGGCCAGCGAACAGGATGGACTGCACGACCGTTGGGCACCCATACGCAGGGACGGCAACCTTGGTCCGCTTGGAAGTGCGCTTCAGGGCAAGGAGGATCGCCGCCAGAGCCGACCGGCCTGAAGAGACGAGGCCGCAATACGAGCTGCCCGTCCATGCCTTCAGGTCGGTGCTGAGCTGCTCAACCGCGCCGGCCCGTCTCAGCAGAGCAGACCAACCGTTGCGCAGGTCGGCGGCGTGGACGGGCACGGCCACGGGTGGCACGTGACGCAAGAAGGTGCGCGCTCGCCGGGTTGGCTGTGCCGATGGCAACGGGTCACCTCCCACGCTCAACCGAAGGGCATCCTCTTGCGCAACTGAGGGCCCAGCGCCTCCGCCAGCCCCAACGGGAGCCGGCTCCAGATGCGGACAAAGAGGCGATAGCTTGCGTCCTCTTCGCGGCCTCCGCCTACGGCCGGCGGCCGGGCGATGCCGTTCAGATAGTACTGCTGGTAGATCTGCCGTGGTTCTCCACCCCAGCTCTTCTTGAAGGTGAAGCTGCCCGAATCCCAGCGGCTGCGGCCAAAGTCCACCCACTGGTAGCCGTTGGCGCTGCCATACTGCATCGTCTCCCAATAGAGGAGATGGCTGGGGCGGAATTCGCGGAACTCGCGCAGCACCCCGGCCCAGGCACAATGGACCGTATCGCGGAAAGGAGCAATGAAGCCGCCGCCTAGTACCTGGCCCTCCCGCTGAACGACGAGCAGCCTCATGTAGTTCGAGAGCTCGTCGAGGATGTTGCGAAAGAAGGGTTTGCCCGGCGTGGGCGTTCCCTTCTCACGCATGGCGCGCGCATAGGCCGGGTAAAAGAGCTCGAGATTCTGCGCCCCGGCCAAGACACCTGCACCAGCGCGCATGCCCTGGTGCGTGAGTTGGCGCTCTTTGCGCTTGATGCCTTTGAGCGTTTCCTCCCAGTCCTGCGACAACCGGGCGACCAGCGTGCAGTGATCCTCGTTTGTAACCAGGTCGGGATCCTCCCACCGCCGGTAGCCGTCGCGCAGGATCAGGTATCGGGCGCCGGCCTGCGAAACGAACTCCTTGGCCCTCCCGAGGAGCACCCCGGCAGCCCGCTCGTCGCGGCAGCAGAGCCCGCCGGACGGCGTAGTCACGTAGTGTCCGGCAAGCCTGCTCCTGATGTGCAACAGGGGCAGTATGCCCAAGACCTCGTTCCCCTCCACGGCGACCAGGTAGTGGGCCTTGTGCCCGAAGGTGCGCTCCATCACCCACTTCCAGCCCGAAAGGTGATAGACCGTGGCCTCCGGCGCGCTCAGAGCGCACTCGTCCCAGCGGCGTGCCAAATCCCGATCCTGCAGCTCGACAATCTTCATGCCGGAGCCCTCGGGTCCAGCAGGGCCGGTTGGTCGGCAAGGGGACCAAACCGAAAGTCGCGCAGCAGGGCGATGAGCTTGCCCTCGGTCTGGGCCAGATTGGCATAGTGTGTCAGACGCTCGCGGGGCGTGGGGTGCGGGCGGGGCTGATCCGGATCGAGCTCCCAGGGGTGAAGATAGAAGATGGCCGGGAAACCTTGTCTGTTCAGACGGCGCAGCGCCCAGCGGAAAAGGAAGTAGGGAAGGATCCTGAAGTAGAAACCACCGGCAACCGGCCAATTGACGCCCGCCAGGCGGAGGGTAGACAGCGGAAACTCGGCGAAACCTGAACCCTGGAAGGGGTGGTAGGGAATGCGAGGGGCACTGGGAAACCCGTAGAGCATGTTGCGCGTGGGGAAAAGGCTGGAATCGTAGCGGAACCCCAGGTCCCGCAGGGTGTCCAGGGCCCACAGTGAGGAGCGGTCGATGGAGAACATCGGAGCGCGATAGCCAAACGCCTGCCGCCCACAGGCCCGCGCGACTGATTCGCGGCCGCGCACGACGTCGTCACGGAATTGCTCAGGGGTAAGGTGGCTGACTCGCCTGTGGTGATATCCATGAAGGGCGATTTCGTGCCCCTCATCGGCCACACGACGTACGAGACCTGGAAACTCGTCGGCCACGTATCCCAAGACAAAGAAGGTGGCCTGGACAGAAGCGCGACCAAGGACAGCAAGAAGCCGCTCCGTGCTCTCGACGACCCGATCCTGGAATTCGGGCCACCGGTCGACCTGGTGTCCGGTGCTGGTCAAGCCCTGGTACCAGTCCTCCAGGTCAATCGAGAGCGCGTTCAGCATTTTCTTGACTCGAGGGGAGCTCGGCTGGGATGGAACCTCCGCGCTCGTTATCAGGGCCGGTGGTGGCAGGGGCCTGTGCCTGGCTCAGCCGCCCTAACTCGCTGTCCAGGATGGCGATCTGCTGAGCCAGATCCTTGTTCTGCTCGGTCAACCGCGAGATTTGGACCGAGAACTGGATCGAGATCAGGAAAAGAAAGACTAGGCCGAGGAACGCGAACACAGAGGTGGGCCGGACCGATCCGATGGCACCGGAGACCCACTCAATCAAACCAGGCACCAGGGCAACCAGCAGGTAGCCGGCCGCGGTTAGGAGCCAGATCCAGGAGTACTCTTCGCGAAGGCGCCGCCGGCGGACCTGCTCCAGGACAAACGCCAACAGCAGAACCGCGCTGATGACAATCAGGATCTGAGGTCTAGACATGGGGACCCTCCCGCCGGAGGCCTCGGTCGTCGCGCAGCAGGGTCATGGCGATCGACATCATCATCTTCATGCCGTAGAAGACCGGCTTCAGGATGCCAGCGTGCATGGACTGGCCGGTCTCACTGCGATACATGATCACCGGGACTTCGGCAACGCGGAACCCGGCGCGCCGGAGCATTATGATCACGTTGGCATCCGGATAATCCACCGGGTAGACGTGCGTGCAGTAGAAATGGACGACTTCCTTGGAGAGGGCCTGAAAGCCCGTGGTGGGGTCAGTGACCTTCAGGTCTGTCAGGAATGTGGCCAACGAGGCAAAGAAGACCTTGCCGAACTTGCGCAGGAACGGGCCCTTGTAGTCCCCGGCGCCCAGCCAGCGAGAGCCGAGTGCGACATCGGCCTGCGATGACTGGATAACGGCCAGGAGGTCAGCGATGCAGCGAGGCTCATGCTGCCCATCGCCATCGATCTGGACGACGATGTCGTATCCGTGGCGCCGGGCGTACTTGAATCCAGTCTGGAGAGCCACACCGTACCCCTGGTTGTAGGGCAGGGAGGCCACAAGGGCTCCCGCCCGGCGGGCCATGATGGCTGTCTCGTCGGGAGAGCCGTCATCGATGACCAGAACATCGGCTTGGGGCACATTCGCGCGGACGCCCGCAATGACGCCCTCGATCTTGGCCTCCTCTCTGTACGCCGGAATCACGACCAGGATTTTTCGCGTCTCCACTTCTCCACCTTGTGCTTGGCCGGATACGGAAACCCGGCTGGCTGCCGGGGTCGGGTCAGAACCTGACTCATCACGGGGCCGGCTCCTCCCCAAAAGACTCATGTTACATAGCCCAGCGCCTGGAGCATATCGCGCATCTCGGCTTGCTCCTCCTCCGAGTACGCGGAGCCGTCGTCGCCCGACGAGGCCCCGCGCGCCTCCAGGTAGGTGACCTCGTGCGACTGCCGGAAGCCAGGCGTAAAGAGGTCGAGCAGGGCGCGCCCGTCCATCTCCTCGGGAACAGGTTGGCCCATCAGGTATAGGATCGTCGGCGCCAGGTCGCAGATGCGCGCCCTCTCGAAAACCTCGCCTTCCCGGATCACCCCTGCTGCATGCCAGAGCATCAGGCCGTCCATGCGGTGATGGCCGGTCGTGCCGTACACAGGGTCAAAGACACGGTGGGAAGAAAAGTCGGAGAGGCCCATGGCCTTGTACTCCATGTCACGCGTGAGGAACATCAGATCGGGCGACTCGTCTGCATGGGGCCCATCGTACAGGTCAGCACGCCGATGAATCTCGCCAATGACTGCGCGGCCGCTTTCGGGGTCAGTCATCGCCCGCAGGCGGCGCTCCAGGTCATCGAGCAGTGCATCATACTCGGCGCCGGGCGAAATGCAGCCTTGCGGCTCACGTCCCTTGAGGTTGACGAACATCTGGCCAAAGTTGCCGACCGAGTAGACTTTTGTGCGCGCCCAGTCGACATCGTCCAGCGAGAGGAAAAGGCGCCGCTGTAGCTCCTCGCGCCGCTGCCGGCCGAGCTCCATGGCCTGTCGGCCAAGGCCTAGCTTGAGTATCCAGTGGGCGGCAGTGTTGTAGTTGATGCCCAGGCGGTAGAGCAGCTTGCGCAGCGCGGTCTTGGGCCCTGACTTGAGGCGCATCAACCCCTGCTGGAGGAGCCATGTATTGAAGTTGACGAACCTGCGCACCGGCCCAAACCCATGATCCGACATGACCAAGATCGCGACCTCGTCGCCAACAACCTCCACGAGCCGGCCTATGCCTTCATCCATCTGCTTGAAAAACTCGAGGAGCACGTTGCCGTATCGGCGCCGCTCGACCGGGTCGTGCTGCGGGTGGGAGGGATCCAGGAGGTGCCAGAACTCGTGCTGCATCCGGTCGGATCCGAGCAGGTGAAGCATGAAGAAATCCCAGGGCTCTTTCTGCATCAGGTAGAGCGCTGCCTGGATGTTGTTCTCGAGGATCTCGTACTGCTCTCGGATGAACGGCTCTGGAGCACCACGCCGGTACTTTTCGTCGTGGCGAAGGCGATAGGTGCCAAGATGTGCCTCCAGCTCATCGAGAAGGCCGGCGGGCGAAGCAAAGTCACGGCGGCCGGCAGGCGTCAGCAGCCCGCTGATCATGTAGCCGTTCACCGACTCGGGGGGATAGGTCATAGGCACGCCGATGACACAGACACGCTTGCCTGCCTCGCTCAAGAGGCGCCAAACGGGCCGGCCGTCGATGTCCCGGTAGCTGTTGAGGACTTGGCGGTAGGACCCGGGCTGGCGGCGGAAGAACTCGAGGACCCCATGGCGAGCGGGCGTCATGCCAGTCATGAAGGACGCCCAGGCTGGGCCGGTCAAGGGTGGGTAGGTGGAACGCAGTGGACCGGAGGTCCCGCCGCGCATGAGGCGACCCAAAACGGGTAGGTGTCCCTGGTCCGCCCAGGGGCGGATCAGGTCCAGCGTGGCTCCGTCCAGGCCGAGGGCCCAAACCCTCCTGGCGCTTTCCATAGCGAGTTCTACCTCTCCTGCTGCCGCCCTGCGGTATGGCAGGCAGGGAGCGAATCAGCGCACCGATTCTACCAGCAATCAGGCACGCCTGCAACCTGAATCACAGAGCGGATGGCAGGGCAGGAGAACGCCAAAGAGAGAGGGTCGAATCTGGGGAGTCCTGGTTAGGGGCCAGGGCCGACGGAACGGACAACACCCTTTGCGCGCATGACCGCGTCCGCATCGAGCGAGGAGAGGCCGATTTGCTTGCGCTCGCGTACCCAATCGACGTACTGCCGCATGATCTCAGCCAGGGGCACAACCGGCTCCCAACCCAGGCTGCGCAGGGCGGACACATCCGAGACCACATGGCGCGTGTCTCCCAGGCGGAATTGGCCTTCGAGAACCGGCCGCTGGTGCTCCCCCACGACCTCCATGAGCATTCGGACATACTCCAGGACAGAGGTTGGGTGACCGCTACCGACGTTGAAGGCCCGATAGTCGGCGCGGGAATCGTGCATGACCAGGAGGTTGGCGCGGGCGACGTCATGGACCGACACATAGTCCCGGAGCTGCATCCCATCCTCGTAGACTATGGGGGGAAGTCCGCTCAGCAGGCGTGTGGTAAAGATGCGGAGGATGCCAGAGTAGGCATTGTGGGGCGACTGGCGTGGCCCCTGCGTGATCGAGTTGCGCAGGGCAACCGTCGGGATGCCATATCGCCTGCCCAGGTTCAGCGAGATCATCTCCTGCGTGTACTTGGAGATGGAATACTGGTTGTGGGGGTTCACGACTTGCTCATTGGTGGGCTTGGACTCCATCACTTCGCCGCAGACAGGGCAGGTCAAGTCCCATTCCGACCTATTGAGATGGGCGAGGGTGCGCTGAGGCGGATACTGGGCGCCGTGGGAGCTACACTCGTACCGGCCTTCGCCATAGACGGCCTGGGAGGAGGTCACGATGACCTTGCGAACGGGATACTGCTTCTCCACGATCATCTCGTAGAGCAACGCCGTCCCGACGCAGTTGACGCCAAAGAACTTGGAAAAGTCCGGCAGATAGTCTTGGTAGGCTGCCAGGTGAAAGACATAGTCGATGCCTTCGAGAGCCCTCTGCCAGGCGAGCCTGTCCTGCACGTCGCCCACAACGAGCTCCACACGGGCATCCAGGTAGTCCGGTACTTGGCCGGCTTGATGGACAGGGGAGGCAAGGCTATCGAGAACTCGCACCTGATAGCCATGCTTGAGCAAGAGATCGGATATGTGCGAGCCGATGAAACCGGCTCCCCCTGTCACAAGTGCTCTCATTGGATCGGATACCTCTTCCACTGCGCGCGAAGGCGCATTTTACCTGTGCCTACTACCCCTGTCAAGGCCCTGGGCGAGGAGAGCCCGATCCTCTATCACGCTCCATTCGCCCCGGCGGGGTCCCCTCGGCGAGATGCGCACTAGCCAGAAGCCAGGAGCATGATTCCGTCGCGTAGGGGATAGGATCGCCTGCACGGGGTGCAGTACAAGCCTGACAAGCCGTGTTCCAGTGTCCCGGCACAGGCCGGGCATCTCAGCAGGGCGATATGGCCCGCAGAGCTCTTCCTGCCTACACCCGGCCGACCTTCCTTGCGCGCCATCACCAGATCGTAGCTGACCTGCCAGCGCCGCGTTTCCACTTCGCGCAGCCCCAGTGCGGCAAGCATCCTCTCCAAGTCCTTCCTCCGAATGGCGTGCCGCGGCAGGAAGATGGCCTCGCGCCCCACTCGGTTGGTGGTAAAGAGCACCCCTCCCGGCGCCAGGACACGCGCCATCTCGACAAGAGACTCGGCCGGATGGGGAAAGAACTCGAGTGCCTCCAGGCAAGTCACGGCGTCAAAGAGGCCATCTCCAAAAGGGAGATGCCCGGCGCCGTGCCAGACCAGATCCACCCGATCTCCATAGGGCAACAGCTTGCTCCGCGCCACGCGGAGCATCTTCAGAGAGAGATCGAGTCCGAGGATTTGCCCGCTGAATGGCGTATGCAGGAGCGCCAAAGGCAGGCGGCCCGTGCCCGTAGCGACGTCCAAGACGAGGGGATTCTCCACGCCAGCCAGCTTACGGAGCAGAGGCTCGGCCAAGTAGCGCTTCTCGTCGCTCGGGTCAAACTGCTTGATGGCATCGTAGCGGCGAGCCACCACGTCATAGGTCCAGGCCACGGCCCGGGGACCAAGATACGCGCCCTCGGCGACGATCATCTGCCAGTAGATGAGCCCTGCCACGAGCAGGGCGCCGGCAAGGCCTACGCCGACCCAGAGCCAGGTCATGGGCTCGCCAGAGATGCCACCAGCATGGCCGCCAGCAACCAGGGCCAGATACGCCGGCTCACACCTGCTGACTTCTCTTCAGAGCCCAGCGTCCGCCCAGACAGGGCCGGGCCAAAGGCCAACAGTGCGGTTCCGCCGGCCGCGAGGGGCTGCCTCAGGATGACCAGCAAGGCCGCTGCACCCAGGAGGCCGCCGTGGAGAAGCCATGTCCCCCCCGCCATTCTCCGCTCGACACGCAGCAGGCCCCACGCGGCCAAGGAGAAGACCAGGGCGATCAGGAGAGCCGGCCACGAGAACCTGGCGACGGCCAAGTAACCGGCCAGCCAGGGCAGGCCAAGGCCGAGGAAGGCTTGTGCAGCCAGCGGCACGAGCCCTCGGCGTCGCTGTATCATGCCCAGCGCGACGAGTGCGACCAGCGCCAGATCCAGCCACCAGACACGGGGAGGCAGGAGCAAGGACAGGATCGCGGCCGACAATGCGGCCAACAGGATCAGGACAAAACTGGGGCCGGCCACAGGCCAGAAGACCTCCACCCACCAGCCGGCCATTGGGCCCAGCCTTCGGGCCAGCCGGCCAGCCGGAGACCCGGGCCGCGTGTAGGGCAACACCGGGAGGGGAGCATGGAGTCGGTCCGGCTTCCTGTGCAGTAGAAACGCCCAATCGATCCCGGAGGCCAAGGTCCAGAGGCCGGCCCAGGATGCAGTGACCAGCAGGAAGGCGATCGCCTGGATAAGGAAGATCTCCCCCCGCCAGTGCAAGGGGTTGGTGGCCAGGGCGCCACACAGAACAGACCAACCTCCGACAAGCGTCCAGAAAGGAAAGGCCTGCAGAGCCGGTTTGATTTCGTAGCGGCCGGTCGCCTCAGTTGGGGCGCTGCCTGTTCCAGGCTTCTCGAGACCAGGGAATGCCTCCATCCAGGCCATTGTATCACAGCCTGGATGGAGACGGTAGCACGCAGAAGGATGGCGCAGGGAGGGCTCATCCCCTCCCTGCGCCCTTGGTCTACTGATTGGCGGGCGGGGGTGGCGGGGGCGGCAGGGGAGAGACGTCGGGTGCCCCCACTTCCTCCTCCATTGCATCAGCCGGCAGAGGGTTGTGCTCAACCGCGACCCTCTCCGGGGTAGGCTCAGCCAGCGCCTGTTTCGGGAGGCGCTCAGGCTCCAAGAAGGGGGTCTCTCTCTGGCAAGCCCGCGTGCCAAAGCGGGTGTGGAACACGGCCCCCAGCCCGATGCTGGTCAGGATGATGACAAAGGGCAGTCCACAGCACCATGGCTGGATCAGCCAGAGGACAACTGCAGGCACAAGGGTAACCAGCAGCCCGAGAAGGACGTGCGCTAGCTGCGACGCGCCACGCGCGTGGAGCCCGTCCAGGAGTTTGCGCCCGATGATCTCTGCGAGGCCGACCCACCCCAAGAGGACTCCGCCGGCGAGCGCCAGAGGAACAGGCAGCAGCACCAACCCGGAGAGGAGGATCAAGAGCAGCCCCACCGGAATCAGGATGATGGTCGCCATCAGAAGCGCGCCGGCGAGGATGACCAGCACCATCACAAAGACCGCGACCACCTCCAATCCCGCGGCAAGCAGGAATGTGAGCAGCCCGAGCCCAAGGGACTGCCCAGGCAACGTTGCGATGCACTCGTCCACTCGCCTTGTTTGACGCGGCCAGACCAGGACGATCAGCACTCCTACACCAATCACCAGCAGGGTGAAAAGGAGAGCAGAGAGCAGTCGGCCCGCGAAGCGGGCAAGGCGATCACCAAAGTCGTGGCGTTCGGTCCATGGCGGCAGGGTATCTACCGGGGGAGTCGGCCTCGGCGACAGCGGAGTTGGCGGAACCACCACAGTCGCCTCGGGCAGCTGCCCCGGTTCTTCCTCCAGGGACTCGGAGGAAGCTGCGCCAAAGCGGGTGACCACCTGGCCGTTGACCTGCGATCCCTCTTCCCGGGTCAGGTCTCCCGGCACGGCCAACAGGTCACCGCGGATGACGGCCGAGTTTCGCAGGACCGTCTCTCCGAACAGTATCGAGACATCGCCTTTCACCTGTCCGGCCAAGTCGTGCTTTCCCCCCAAGATGAAGAGATCGCCGTTGATCTTGCCGCTGTCAGCCAGGCTCACCCGGCCACCCACCACGGTTGCGTTGCCGCTGACGTCGCCGGCGATGGAGGCGTTTCCCTTGGTCACGAAGACATCGCCGAGGACGGAGCTGCCCTCCGCCATGCTGAGATTGCCGTCGATGACACTGAGGTCTCCTTTGAATGTCTCGCCGGCCTCCAAGGAAACATCCTGCTGGGTGAAGACCTGCCCTCCATCGGAGCCCTCTACGGGTCCCTGGGCAATGGCGGAACCCGCCGGCAGGAGCAAGAGAAGAACCAATGCCCCAAGCAACAGCATACTTCGTTTCATCTATTCACCTCCCAACAAGAAGCGCTACGCATACTCATTCTGGTCTGGCCCACCCAGCTTCCGCCTCACGAGCCATGCCCAGATCCCCCCCATCACAGCCAGCGCACCACCGACTGCCAGCACGACTGGTAGTCCATAGCGCAGGACGATATCCTTGAGCAAGATGCTGGCCCCCTTGCCCATTAGCCCAAGGCCGGAAACAACCTGGGACATCGAGAACCCGACCTGCAGCCCGGCCGGCTGCGAGCTGAGCCACAGCAGGGCGGCCAAGCCGAGGCCGAGAGTCAGTACGGCAGCCGCACCCGCGCCGGCGACCGACAAGGAGCTGGTCAGCAACGCCACTCCGCGAAACAGGTGCCGGCGCCGATCGGCGCGCTCGGCCAGGCGTCGCTGGACCCGCAGGGCGAACCCGTATGACGGTCCCACCATAGGCATCTCAGACAAGAGGGTCGATACCCGGTGTAGGGCCGCTGCCTCAGCCTGGCACGCGGGGCAGGATGCCAGGTGCTGCTCCATCTCAAACGCATGGTCTGGAGCAAGCCGGCCGTCGAGGTCCAGGGACACCCAAGAGCCTACTCTCTCCCTCTCTGCGCATGCTACGCGCTTACCCATCTTCTCCTCCACTCAGGCCACCTGGAGCAACCCGGCCATCATCTGCCGCGCCCTATGCAATCGCGATTTGATTGCACTCTCGGTGGAATCCGTGGTAGCCGCGATCTCTTCGTACGACATGTCGTACCAGTAACGCAACACGACGGCTGCCCGGTAGTCAGGGGGCAGCGCATCCAGAGCCTGTCTCACCATTTCCTGCACCTGCTTTCGAGCCACGGCTTGATCGGGCATCTCCTCGTCACTCGCCAGGTATTGGGGAGGGAGATCATCCTCCAACGAGACCTGGGGCGCGCGAGAGTGACGCCGCAGCCGATCGATACAGTAGTGTGACGCAATGGAAAGCAGCCAGTTGACGAACTTGCGCTCGAACTGGTAGGTGGATAACCTGGCATAGGCTCTCAGAAAAGCCTCTTGTGCCGCATCCTCGGCCTCTTCGGCATTTCCCAACATCCGGTAAGCGAGATTGTAGACCGGCCGCTCATAGGCGCGCACCAACTCCCCAAAGGCTGCCTGGTCTCCTCGGGTCGCCCTCTGTATCCAGGTGCGTTCCTGGTCCATCCCTTCCTCCCATAAAGCCTATACGGATTATACGGGCAGAGGTTTCCTGCGTCCAAGTTTGCCAGTACCCCTATTCGGGGTACAATGGGCTGAGGGATGTGCCGGCCCGGCTATGGGAAGGTGACCTCCCGCTGCCGGCATCGGACAGGAGGAAGGGTCAAAGTGGACGACAAAGCATTCACACGCTCCTGGTATGTGATCGTCGAGGGCGCTATCGGCGTCGGCAAGACCACACTGGCCCGGATGCTTAGCGAGCACTTCCGGACAGGCTTGCTGCTCGAGGTGTTCGAAGAAAACCCCTTCCTGTCGCGTTTCTACGAGTCTCGCACTGCCTACGCGTTCCAGACCCAGATGTTCTTCCTGCTCAGTCGCTACAGACAGCAGCAACAGGTCCCCAAATCCCTCCGCCAAGGGGCGTTGATTTCCGACTACATGTTCAACAAGGACAGGCTCTTCGCCCAATTGAACTTGGCCGGCGACGAGTGGGATATCTATCAGCAGCTGCAGAGCGCGCTGGCCTGCCAAATCGTGCCTCCTGACCTGATCGTCTACTTACAGGCGGATACCGAGGTCCTCATGGCGCGCATCGCTCAGCGAGACCGGCCGTATGAGCGTGCCATGGAGCGGGAATACCTCGAAGACCTGCGCAAGGGCTATGAGAGATTCTTCGCATCTACCCAGCCTGCCCCTGTACTGTACGTGAATACCAATCAACTGAACTTTGTTCTCAATCCAGGCGACTTTCATCACATTGTCGAGCGTATCCGGACAGCCCTCCGGGAAGGCATATTCCAGGCGCCCCTGCCGGCGTTGTCTTTCGAAGAAACCAGCATTCACACAGATCAAACCTAGCACAATCTCTTAGATCGTAGTAACCGTAGGGCCTGGGGATATGTGGACGATGGCGTCGCAGCAGAGGCTGCGGCCCCAGGGCTAGGGGTGCGGGCTCCGCAGCCCACAACGGCTGGGTGACAGGGCCGCGACGGGCTGTGGATAAACGGGACGCCCTCCGACTGCTCCGGGAGGGGTTTCCAACAGGGACGCCCGGTGAACTCCGAGAGGGCGAGGAAGGGTGAAACCTCGGGCCGGTTATCCACAGGGAGGGCACGTTATCCACACCAATTTCGATCTTATCCACAGCCTGAGCTTGTGGTCCCGGCGAGGCACAGTCTCCCCGCCCTCAGCGGATAATCTCTCCGGTGGAAGGGATCTGCGGCAGGGACACGATGATGACCCGATGGGTGTTGCCCGGCCACTCGTAGGGCCAGCAGGTGACAAGTGTCAGGCGCTCGCCGTCCGTAGGCATGATCCACTGCGCGTTCTCCTGCCGGACACTCAGGGGCATGCCTGCCTCCTTCAGGATGTGCTTCTCGGCGACGGTGTAGGAATAGGGCGTGTCATCTGCGTAGAGCGTGATCTGGTCCCCCGGCCGGAGGTCTACTACGTAGCGAAACACCTTGCCCTCGATGTTGTGGTGACCCGACAGGACCACGTTGCTGCCATGACCTGGTAGAGCCGAGTTCTGGTGCCACCCGGCGGCGTTCTCAGGCACGGTCCAGACAGACAGGGGGGTGCCGTTGCGATCCACCGTCTTCCACCCCATCGGCACCACCCGGGCGTCCAGGTCGATGGCCGGTGCCACGATACGGGTGGGAGGGTGGCCCGCCGGCGGCATCTTTGCCGGCTCGGGTGTGGGCGAAGGCAGAATGGGTGGGGCAGAGGTGATCGCCGGAGCGGCAGTCAGGGCTGCCTCTGGCTCCCACTCGGGCAGAATCGCGGGGGCGGGGTTTGCCAGCGTGGGCCGGCCAGGGGTCGGTCTGGGCGTATCTGTTAGGGAGGGGAGAAGGGCAGGGGCCGCCTCGGTGAACACCACGGCGCCTGCATCGGTGATGGAGTGTGTCCGTGAGGAAGCAGCCCATGACCAGATGCTCCAGCCCAGGCCTGCCACAAGTAGCAGTCCGCCCACGACGAGCATGGCCCGGGACAGCGCAGACGATTGCTTTCCCAAGTGTCGCTCTGTCCTACCCGACTCTCTCTATCTGAGCTCCCAGTGCCTTCATTTTCGCCTCGATGTGCTCGTAGCCGCGGTCTATCTGCTGGATGTTGTGGATCACGCTCTCGCCTCCGGCGCACAGGGCGGCGATCAGTAGGGCCATGCCGGCTCGGATGTCCGGGCTCTGGAGGGTTTCTCCGTGCAGGGGTGCCGGGCCGACGACGACGGCGCGGTGTGGATCGCAGAGGACGATGCGGGCGCCCATCGCGATGAGGCGGTCCACGAAATAGAGCCGGCTGTCGTACATTTTTTCGTGGATCAAGAGGGTGCCGCGCGCCTGCGTCGCGACCACCAAGGCGATACTGAGCAGGTCCGTCGGAAAGCCGGGCCAGGGAGCATCATCGATCTTGGGGACCGCCCCGCCCATGTCATCCCTTATTTCCATGGATTGCCCGGCCGGCACCACCAAGTCCTCGCCCAGGACCTCGAACTCGACTCCCATCCGCGCAAAGTTCGACCGGATCATGCCCAGGTGCTCCGGCGCGGCTCCTTGGATCCGGATCTCGCCACCGGTTACTGCGGCCAGGCCGATGAAACTGCCGACTTCCATAAAGTCAGGGCCGATGGTGAAATCTCCGCCTCCCAGTTGGTCGACCCCCCGAATGCGCAGGACGTTGGAGCCGATGCCGTCGATGTGCGCACCCATGCAGTTCAGCATCTGGCACAGCTCCTGGACGTGCGGCTCGCAGGCAGCGTTTCGGATCGTGGTCTGGCCCTTCGCCAGGCATGCAGCCATAACAGCATTCTCGGTCCCGGTCACACTGGCCTCGTCGAGCCATATATCCGCCCCGTGGAGCCTCTCCGAGCGCAGGTCGAGCCCTCCATCCTGCTCGATATCGGCCCCGAGGGCGGCAAGCGCCGTCAGGTGCGTGTCGATCCGCCTCCGACCGATCCGGTCGCCGCCAGGTGTCGCAAGGCTGACCGTGCCCGCGCGCGCGAGGATTGGACCCAGCACAGTGAGAGACCCGCGTATCTGGCTGGCCAGGAGAGGGTCAGGGCAGGTTGACTGGAGCCGCTCCACGCGCACCGTCACGGTGTGCGCGTCGTGACGCTCGACGGTGGCTCCCAGCTTTTCCAGCAGGGAGAGCATGGTGCGGACGTCGCCGATGTTTGGGAGGTTGCGCAGAGTGACCGGTTGGTCTGTCAGCAAGGTGGCTGCCAGGATGGGCAGGGCCGCGTTCTTGTTTCCACTGGGCACAACCGTGCCGCTGAGAGGCACCCCTCCTGCGATGATGAATCTGTCCATGGTAGTTCCTCCAGTTTCGCGACCCTGCATCTGCTCGATCTGGCGGCGAAAGGTACCAGATATCGAGTTGGTCAGGCGCCAACCCCATTGTATCGCAGCGGCGAGCGAGCGTCAAGGGCGGCTGTGCGGCGCTCACTCCACGACTCGCGAGAGCGATGGCCCGCGGGCCGTGTCGACTGCTGGTGATCTGCCCCGTTGGAGAGGAAGGGAGGGCTGTGGTATACTCATCGCCAGTCAAAGGAAGATGCGGTCCAAGGAGGATCCCGATGCTTGATCGAGCCAATGCCCTCCAGGAGCAGTTGTCAGCCTGGCGGCGGAAGATCCATCAGAACCCAGAGCTGGGCTTTCGGGAGGAGCACACAGCGTTACTTGCGGCCGAGGTGCTGCAGTCCCTTGGGTACCGCGTGCGGACGGGGGTCGGCCGCACTGGCGTGGTGGGCGAGCGGGGCGAAGGGCACCCAATCGTCGCCATCCGGGCCGACATGGATGCGCTCCCGATCCAGGAAGAGAACGAGGTCCCCTACGCATCGTGTGTCCGGGGGGTAATGCATGCCTGTGGCCACGATGCCCATACCGCCATCCTCATGGGGGTGGCGACGCTGCTGGCGGAGGAGACCTATCCAGGAACGGTGAGGCTCCTCTTCCAGCCGGCCGAGGAGGTCTCGGATGCCGATGGGTTCAGTGGGGCGCCCCGCATGGTGCAGGATGGCGCCATGGATGGGGTTGACGCGGTGCTGGCGCTTCACGTCTACCCGGGAAGTCCAGTCGGCGAGGTCGATGTCGACGCTGGCCCGGCCTCCGCGGGCGTCGATACGTTTTGGGCCACAATCAGCGGCCAGGGGGTGCATGGCGCTTATCCGCACAAAGGAATAGATCCGATTCACATTACGGCTCATGTGATCCTGGCGCTGCATGCCATTGTATCGCGGCGGGTGAGCCCGCTTGACGCTGGTGTCATCAGCCTGGGCTCAGTCCACGCCGGCAGGGCGGCCAACGTCATCCCGGAAAAGGTCGAGATCTCCGGCACGATCCGCTATCTGGAGCCCGGCGTCCAGCGGGTCCTGCATGCCGAAATTGAGAGGGCCCTCGGGGTCGCGCGGGCTCTTGGCGGCGACTACACGCTCAAACTGGAGACGGGCGACCCGCCGATGATCAACAATCCGGATGTGGTAGAGGTCATCCGGCAAGTCGCAGCCGACCTGCTGGGAGAGGCCATGCTCAAGGTGCGGGAGCAGACGATGGGGGCCGAGGACTTTGGTCGCTTCTCGTCGATGGCGCCCGGCGCCATGTTCGGGCTGGGGGCCAAGATCGAGGAGTCGGAACGGCGGGGCCACAGCCCTACCTTTGACCTGGACGAGCGCTGCCTGCCCGTCGGCGCGGCAGTGCTCGCCGAGACCGCGCTCCGGCTCCTGCGCCGGGAATAGTGTCAGGGTTGTAGGAGCAGGCACCATGGCTTGACGGTCATCACACGCATCGCGATTTGACAGCCAAGAACATGTGTTCTATGCTACACACAGAACACATGTTCTTCTGTGCGATGGAGGTGACCGTGAGAGAGGGGTCTGTTCCGCTTCGTGATTTGCTGCGCAGCCGGCTCTTTTGGCTGTGCGTCGTGGCCCTTGGGCAGGGCGCGCTTTTCGTGGTCTTTCCCAGAGTGCCGGCGAGCTTGGAGCTCCTCTTTGGGGTCGTGCTGGTGATGCTGCTGGCAAGCGTGGTCAACCAGAAGGACTCTCCGCAGCAGGGGCCGTAAGGGCAAGCCGGGGCACATCGCGGCCTTCCTGGGCTGTCAGCTCAGGCCATAGACAGGGATGGCTGCGCCGTGGATTGCCCGCGCGGCGTCTGATGCGAGGAAGAGGAACACGTCGGCGATGGCCTCTGGCGTGACCCACCGCTTTGGGTCTGCTTTGGGCAGGGCTGCGCGGTTCTCGGGCGTGTCGATGGTGCTTGGCATGACGCAGTTCACGCGGATGCCGGTCCCCTTCAGCTCAGCAGACATGGCCTCGGTCATGCGCAGGACGGCACTCTTGGCTGCGCTGTAGGGGCCCATCTTGGGGCCAGCCTGGAGTGCTGCTCGGGCGGAGACGTTCACGATCTTTCCGTCGCCCTGGCGCAGCATGGCCGGTATCACGGCGCGGCTGACGACCTGGACAGTTCGGGCATTCATGGTGAAGAGGAGATCCCACTCGTCAAGGGTTGTCTCGTGGAGAGGTGTGCCGCCGCGGTACCCGCCGGCGACGTTGAGCAGCACGTCGATCCGGCCAAAACGGCGCAGGGTTTCGTCCACCATGGCCCGCACCGCGGCTTCATCGGCCAGGTTGACGGACCCTGCCAGGAAGTGGTCCGCCGAGGCGACCAGATCAGGGAAGAGGCTCGGCAGCCTGTTTGGTGCGCGGTCGACCAGGACCAGCCTGGCGCCGGCGCGGAGGAAGGCAAGCGCAGTGGCACGGCCCAGGTTGCCGGCTGCGCCAGTGATCATCACGACCTGCTGGGAAAAGTCGACCATTGGTTCCTCCCGTAGCTCCTGAGACTATATCATCGCTGAGGCGGCTCCGCAAGCAGGGTGGAGTGAGGACATGATCGTATCTTGTGCTTGACACTGCCAGCGCTTTGCAGTACTATGTTTCTGAACGTTCGTTTATATCCGGCCGGAGGGAGGAATGACGGACCAGCCGTCGCTGACGAGAGGCGAGCGCACCCGGCGTGAGATCCTGGACGCAGCTCGGACGCTGTTCCTTGCCCAGGGTTACAGCGCGACCGGCATGCGCCAGATCGCACGGTCTGCCGGCATCACGCCGGCCGCGATCTACAACCACTTTGCCTCCAAGGATGACCTCTTCACCTCCCTGCTGCGCCGTGAGGCGCCGTTCGAGCAGTTGCTCGTGCTGTGGAGCGATAGCCAGGCCGGGACGGCCAAGGAATTGCTCGAGCGAGTCTTTCGCGGCTGCGTCGATCTGTTCTCAGCCCACCAGGGCTACATCCGGCTGGCACTCATCGACGCGCAGGAGCGGGAGGGCGCGGCGATCACCACGTTCGTGCCGCAGCTTGCCCAAGGAGCCATGGGCTTTTACCAGCGCATGGTCGCCCTGGACGAGGCCCAGGGACAGCTTCGTCCGATGCCGCCCTTTGTGTTCCTCCGCGCGTTGGTGAGCCTGATTGGGGGCTATGTTCTCATGGATCGACTAGCCCGCCCGTCGGAAACGCTCCAACTGCCCAGTATTGACTGGGCGCAGGAGTTGACGGACGTTTTCCTTCACGGCGTCTTGAATCCACCCGCTGCGAGTGAGTCTTAGTAGCAGGCGAGCTACCGCGGCTGGAAAGGGGATTTGTCTATGAGTGCAGTTGTCGAGACCCAGGACCTTCACAAGCACTTTGGCCCCATCCGCGCGGTGGATGGGCTAAGCCTATCGGTGCAGGCGGGCGAGGTGTACGGCATGCTGGGGCCAAACGGCTCGGGGAAGACAACGCTGATCCGCCTACTGGTCGGGCTGCTGAAGCCCACGTCGGGTGAGGTCTCGATCCTGGGCCAAAGCATGCCCGCCAAGGAGATCTTGGCCCGCGTGGGTTACATGACCCAGGCCAGCTCGCTGTACGAGGATCTGACGGTGCGTGAGAACGTCGCCTTCTTCGGAGAGATGTGCGGCGGCGTCTCGCGCGGGCAAGTGGACGAAGCGATCGCGCTGGTGGATCTGGCTGACCGGGCGGGGAGCCTCGTGCGCACCGTGTCGGGGGGCATGCGCCAGCGGACATCGCTGGCCTGTGCCGTGGTGCACCGGCCGCAACTCTTGCTGCTCGACGAGCCGACGGTGGGCATTGACCCGCAGTTGCGGGCCACCTTCTGGTCCTACTTCCGGCGCCTGGCGGCGAGTGGTACGACGCTGATCATCTCCAGCCATGCCATAGACGAGGCAGAGCGCTGTGACCGGCTGGGGTTTGTCCGGCAGGGCAAGCTGCTGGCGGAAGGGCCGGCGGAGGAGCTTCGTGTTGGGGCCGGCGCGGCCACACTGGAAGAGGCTTTCCTTCGCTATGCGGAAGGAGGTGTGCGATGAACGTGCGGCGAGTTCTTGTGCTCGCCCGGCGGGTCATCCGCCAGGTCCTGCGCGACAGGCGCACGGTCGGCCTGCTCTTCCTGGCGCCCATGTTGGTGCTCGCGCTGGGCGCGATCCTGTTCCGTGCCGATCCGGTGCGGTTCCCCCTGGGCGTGGTCAATGAGGACCTGGGGAGTCCGACGTTGGCCGGCAAGATGGTTCTTGCGGACGGCATCGTCGAGGAGATGGGCGCTGGCGACACGTTCGACCTGGTCACTCTGGCACCCACAGAGATCGAGGATAGGCTGCGGGACGGCACCGTACAGGCGGTGCTGGTCTTCCCCGAGGGGTTCTCCGCGGGCTTCCTGGCGAACCGCCAGGCAGAGCTCGACCTGCGCCTGGAAGGATCGAACCCCACGCGGAGCATGGCTATCAGGGCGCGTGTCACGGAGGCGGCGATGAAGTCGCTCGCCGGGCTGCTGGCGGGCGGCATGGGAGTGTCCGGCGCCGCGCAGGCCGGCAGCGGCGCCTCCTCCCTTCCGGTGACGGTCAAGGCGAGCTACCTCTTTGCGGGGGAAGAGTTCGACACGATGGATTTCGTGGCGCCGGTGTACATCGGCTTCCTGGCGCTTTTCTTCGTCTTTCTCCTGACGTGTGTCTCCTTCTTGCGCGAGCGCTCGCTGGGCACGATGGAGCGGCTCCTGGCGACACCCGCAAGGCGTGTAGAGATCGTGCTCGGCTACATGGGAGGGCTGGGCCTATTTGCGCTCGTCCAGGTGGGGGTGATCCTCTTTTTCACGGTGTGGGTGCTCAAGATCCACTACCTGGGCAGCCTGGGGCTGGTGTTCCTGGTGATTGCCCTGCTGGCGGTGGTCGGCGTCAGCCTGGGAATCCTGGCTTCGACCTTTGCGCGCAACGAGTTCCAGGTCGTGCAGTTCATCCCGATCATCATCATCCCGCAGGCTTTGCTGGGAGGGCTGTTCTGGGCGGTGGAGGAGATGCCCGGCTATCTGCAGCCCTTTGCCTACATGATGCCCATTACGTATGCCAACTGGGCGCTGCGCGACGTGATGCTGAAGGGATGGGGGCTCGCCGAGATCTGGCCCAACCTGCTGATCCTGCTCGGATTTGCGGCACTCCTGATCGCCCTGGGCTCTCTCACCATGCGGCGAGAGGTGGCTTGATCAGAGCCCCAGGCCGTACGCCGCCGCGCCGAGCAGCGCCGTGTCCGATTTCAGGATGATGTAGACCGGCCACTGCGAGAGCATCCTGCAGAAGCGCCCTTTGTCGACAAAGGCGGACATGAAGGTGCCGTCCTGCAGCAAGGGGAGGATCCGGGGCGGGATTCCGCCGCCCAGGTACGTGCCCCCGCTGGCCATGACTTTGAGCGCCAGGTTGCCCGCTTCGGCCCCCAGGATAGAGACAAAGGCATGCAGCGCCTCTGTGCAGAGGCTGCTCTCACCCGACATGGCCCTCTGGATGATGGCTCGTGTCGGCTCGGGCGCCTTGTGGTATGCCTCGGCCTCCGCCTGTGGCGTGCCGGCCAGGCGCGTCTCCCAGAGATAGGCATACAGGTTCGGGAGGCCGATGCCCGAGCAGACCCTCTCATAGCTGACGTGGTCATACCTCTCCATGAGGAATTGCAGTAGCCCTACCTCGAACGAACTCCTGGGTCCAAAGTCGGTGTGGCCTCCCTCCGAGGCCAGGACATGATACTGCCCGTCGTGATGAAACAGGACCGCCTCACCGAGGCCTGTGCCTGCGGCGATGACGCCCTTGGTGCCGCCGAGAGAAGGGGTGTCATTCAGTGCGTACAGGTCGTCGGGCGACAAGTGGGGCACGCCGTAGGCCGTCGCCTCCAGGTCGTTGAGAAGGGTGGCCCTATTGAGGCCCAACACTTGCACCAACGTGGCTTCTCGGATGACCCAAGGCAGGTTGGTGACGGTGGCCTCTCCCGCAAGCACTGGGCCGGCCACTCCAAAGACGGCCGTCTCAACCGGTGTACCATCCTGCGCCAGGAAGGCAAGGCAGGCAGCCTCCAGGCTGGGGAACTCGGCGCTTTGGAGGGTGGCTTGCCTCAGCGGGAGCAGTCCACGCTCCGGCGAGTAGAGAGCCAAGCTGGTCTTGGTGCCACCGATGTCTCCTGCAAGCAGCATTGCGGTCCTCCTCCTCATGGTGTGTGTCCCCCGTACCCCGGCCGGCCTGCGTCGAGGAACTACGCCGCCGACGGCCCCTTCCTCTGCCCAAGCCCAGGCGCATGGTAGGAGGGGAGCTGCTTCCATTATAGGCGTCAGGGTCTGGGCCGTCAAGACGCCCCATTCCCCTACACGACCGGCGACAAACGGCCCGGTTGGCTCCTCGTTGCATGGCGGATTCCGCTTGCGCCACCAGACGAAGCAGCGTACAATCCGTCACAGGACATCGCAGCCGGCTCCGGCCGGGGAAGCCAGCCCATACCATGGACATCCGCCGCGTGGACACGACCAGGAACTCCGATTCGTGCAACTCCTCTGCGAGACCTACCGCTGCAGCCCCAACAGAGGGGCCTAACCCTTCAGCGAGGAAGAACCAATGCCAGACCAACGCTCAAGAGTCTACCCCTACATCCCCAACTCTGTTCCAGAGGCCAGGCGGCGCATGCTGCAGGAGATTGCTGCCGAGAGCACAGACGAGCTCTACGCCGATGTGCCGGACGAACTCCGCCTCAGTCATCCACTGAACCTGCCGTCTCCCCTTCTCTCCGAGGCGGCCCTGAAACGGCACGTGGAACGGATCTTGGCGCGGAACAGGCCGGCCGGCGAGCTGCTGAGCTTCCTGGGGGCAGGATGCTATCAGCACCACGTCCCGGCTGTGTGCGATGAGGTCAACAGCCGCAGCGAGTTCCTGACGGCGTATGCCGGCGAGCCGTACGACGACCACGGCCGCTTCCAGGCGCTCTTTGAGTATGCCAGCATGATGGGCGAGTTGCTGAACATGGACGTGGTCAACGTGCCCACCTATGACGGCTACCAGGCAGCCGCGACTGCCATCCGCATGGCGTCACGCATCACCGGCCGGCACGAAGCGCTGGTGTGCCGGGCGATCAGCCCCGCCAAGCTCTCCAAGATCCGGGACTATTGCCGGCGATCGGTCTCGATCGGGTTGGTTGGCTACGACCGCCAGACGGGGCAGGTGGACCTCGACGATCTGCTATCGGCCGTTTCCGACCGAACAGCGGCTGTTTTCTTTGAGAACCCGTCGTATCTCGGCACGGTTGAGGGCCGGGGGGATCAAGTCGCCCGAATTGCCCACGAGAAGGGAGCGCTTTGCGTTGTGGCGGTCGATCCTCTCTCACTGGGTGTGCTGGCGCCGCCGGCCGATTACGGTGCCGACATTGCATGTGGCGACATCCAGACCTTGGGTATGCACATGCAGTTTGGTGGTGGGCAGGCGGGCTTTGTGGCCACGCGGGACGAGGAGAGGTATGTCCTCGAGTACCCATCGAGGCTTTTTGGCATCGCGCCCACACGCGTGCCGGGGGAGTTTGGATTCGGCGATGTGGCTTACGAGCGCACGTCCTTTGCCCGTCGGGAGGAGGGCAAGGAGTGGGTGGGCACGGCGGCTGCTCTGTGGGGCATCACCGCCGGCGTCTACCTGGCGCTGATGGGGCCGCAGGGCATGGCTGAGATTGGCGAGGGGATCATGCTCCGGACGCGCTACGCGATGCAGCAGCTGGCCAAGATCCCCGGCGTCAAGGCACCTGCCCTCGGCACCTTGCATTTTCAGGAGTTTGTCGTCGATCTGAACGATTCGGGAAGAACGGTGGCCGAAGTGAACCGAGGGCTGCTCGAGCGTGGCATCCTGGGTGGGGTGGACCTCAGCCTGGAATTCCCGGAATTGGGCCAGAGCGCCCTCTTGGCCGTTAGTGAGCTTCACACCAAAGCGGATATCGACCGGCTGTTCGCGGCCCTGGAGGAGGTAGTGGCATGATGCGAGATATATCTGCCGAGCGGATCGTGGACGGCAAGACCCGGCTGCGACGCTTCCACCAGGCGCGCTGGGATGAGCCTGTCCTTTTCGAGCTGAGCCAGCCGGGCCAGCGCGGCATCTTGGTACCGGAGGTCGAGCCCGAGATCCGACGGGAGGTCGGCGATGTCCTCTCCGATTTGCCGGCGACCATGCGCCGCAAGCAGCCACCGGCCCTTCCTGAGCTGTCGCAGCCGGCCGTCCTGCGCCACTACGTCCGGCTCTCACAGGAGAACCTTGGGGCGGACCTGAACGTCGACGTGGGGCAGGGTACCTGCACCATGAAGTACAGCCCCAAGATCAACGACCAACTTGCCCGCAGCCCCAAGATGGCCGACTTGCACCCTCTGCAGGACGAGTCGACGGTCCAGGGCATCCTGGAGATCCTCTATCGCTTTGAGCAAATCCTCAAAGAGATCTCGGGGATGGATCGATTCTCGCTACAGCCCGGCGCCGGATCGGCGGCAATCTATACCAATGCCTCCATCATCCGCGCCTACCACGCATCCCGCGGCCAACCGCAGCGCGACGAGCTCATCACCACTATCTTTTCCCATCCCTCGAATGCCGCCTGCGCCCGGACGGCCGGCTTCCGGATCATCACACTCTACCCGGACGACGATGGCTACCCTGACCTGGATGCTCTGAAGGCCGCCGTCTCGGAGCGCACCGCCGGCCTGATGATCACCAACCCGGAGGATACCGGCATCTACAATCCACGGATCGTCGACTTTGTGCGCGTCGTGCACGAGGCAGGGGGCGTGTGCGCGTACGACCAGGCGAACCTGAACGGCATCCTGGGTATCACCCGTGCGCGGGAGGCCGGCTTTGACCTGTGTCACTTTAACCTGCACAAGACTTTCAGCACGCCACACGGCTGCGGCGGGCCGGGCGCCGGCGCCGTGGGGGCGACGGCGGAGATGGCCTGCTTCCTGCCCGTTCCGCTCGTCGAGTTTGACGGCACGCGCTATACCCTGAACTATGACCTGCCCGACACGATCGGCAAGATCCGCCCCTTCTACGGCAACGCCCCAGTTGTCCTGAAGGCGTATGCCTGGGTGATGAGCCTGGGCGCCGAAGGGCTGCGCGAGGTCGCCGAAATCGCCGCACTCAACAACAACTACCTTCTGCACAAGATGCGCCAAATCCCGGGAGTGAGCGCGCCCTACGCCAAAGGCAAGCGCCGCATCGAGCAGGTCCGGTATTCTTGGGAGGACCTCACGCGCGAGACCGGCGTGCATAGCGAGGAGATTGGGCTGCGGGCGGCCGATTTCGGCGTGCACTATTGGCTTAGCCACCATCCCTACCTGGTCCCCGAGCCCTGTACGCTGGAGCCGACCGAGTCCTACTCGCAGGCCGAGCTGGACGAGTATGCCGCGATCCTGGCCCACGTGGCCGAGGAGGCGCGGAGCGATCCCGATCTGGTGCATCAGGCGCCGCACAACAGCACGGTGCACACGATCGACCACCACCCGCTCGACGACCCTGCGCAGTGGGCGGTAACCTGGCGGGCGTACCGGCGGAAAGTGGGGCAGCAGGCAGGTGGCTAAGGTCGGCCTGATCGTCAACCCGGTGGCAGGCATCGGTGGCCGCGTGGGGCTAAAGGGCAGCGATGGAGCCGAGGTCCAGAAGCGCGCACAGGCACTGGGGGCGGTGCCACAAGCCCAGGCGCGCGCCGCCCAGGCACTGGAAAGGCTCAGGCGCCTGGCCGATAGGATCGAGCTCCTTACCTATCCCGCGGAAATGGGCGAGAACGTCGCACGGGAGTGCGGATTCAGCCCTCTGATCCTCGGAACCATCCGGCCGGGAAGGACCGGCGCGGAGGATACGCGCCGCGCCGCACAGGAAATGCGGGACAGGGGAGTCGATCTCGTCCTCTTTGCTGGCGGCGACGGCACGGCGCGTGACGTCTACGAAGCCGTGGGGGAGGACTTGGTCGTGCTGGGCATCCCGGCAGGCGTCAAGATCCATTCGGCGGTGTACGCGACGCACCCTGCCGCAGCCGGAGAGGTGGCTGCGCTCTATCTCGAGGGCCGGGCCGATGGGGTACGCGAGGCCGAGGTGATGGACATCGACGAGGAGGCGTTCCGGCAGGGGAGCCTCTCGGCGCGGCTCTATGGGTATCTCCGCATTCCGGTGCGCTCGGGACTGGTGCAGAGCCAAAAGGTGCCCAGCAGCAGCGAGGAGGCATCCGTGGCCGCGATTGCGGTCGACGTGGTGGAAAGGATGGAGCCGGGCGTCCTCTACATCCTTGGTCCAGGTACGACGGTACGGGCCATCGCCGCCGAGCTGGGCGTACGCAAGACGCTGTTGGGAGTGGACGCGGTGCTGGACCGGAAGGTGGTGTTGGCCGACGCCAATGAGGAGCAGCTCTTGGCGCTCCTGGAGGCACACCCGGTCAAGATCGTCGTCACGCCCATTGGTGGGCAGGGATTCATTTTCGGCCGCGGCAACCAGCAGCTCAGCCCGCGCGTCATCACGGCGGTGGGCCGCGAGAACATCGTCGTCGTCAGCACGCCGGACAAGCTGCACGGGCTAGGCAGGCAGCCGCTCCTGGTGGACACGGGCGATCCGGCGGCGGATGCGATGCTGAGCGGCTACCTGCTCGTGATCACCGGCTACAACGAGCGGGCGGTGCGAAAGGTGACCGGAGGCGGGTAGAGGACCACTCGGGAGAAGGAAATGCGCTTCGATGACAAGGTTGTGCTGATCACCGGTGGCACCTCCGGCATCGGACGGGCGACGGCGCTTCTCTTTGCCCGCGAAGGGGCGAAGGTCGCCGTCGCCGGCCGCGATGAAGGCCGGGGACAAGAGGTGGTGGCAGAGATTACATCGGAAGGTGGGATGGCCAACTTTGTCCGGTGCGACGTCCGCCTGGTCGACGACTGCCGCCGTGCCGTGGAGACAACGGTGCGTGCCTTTGGCCGGCTGGATGTGCTGTTCAACAACGCCGGCGTCTACCTGGCCAACACGGTGGTCGATTGTACGGAAGAGGAATGGGATCTGACGGTGGATATCGGGCTCAAAGGAACCTACCTGATGTCCAGGTTTGCCATCCCTGCGATGGTCGCACAAGGCGGCGGCGCGATTGTCAACAATGCGTCGGGATGGGGATTGGTGGGGGGCGACCGGGCAGCGGCGTACTGCGCGGCCAAGGGCGGCGTGGTGGTGCTGACCAAGGCGATGGCTATCGACCACGCCATGCAGGGGATCCGAGTGAACTGCGTATGCCCAGGCGACGTGGACACGCCGATGCTGCCGGAGGATGCCCGTCGGCGGGGCCTGGCCTGGGAGGCGTACCTGGCCGGTGCAGCCCAACGGCCGATGGGCCGCATCGGCCGACCGGAAGAGGTGGCGCGAGCGGTGCTCTTCCTGGCATCAGAGGAGGCATCCTTCATCACAGGCGCGGCCCTGCCGGTGGACGGCGGTGGCGTTGCCGATTGATCGGACCGAGGAGAAAATGGACACACTGATAGGCCGGCAGGCATTGGTCACCGGCGCAGCGTCGGGCATCGGACGGGCCATTGCGGAGCTTGTTGCCCGCGAGGGGGCTGCCGTTGCCGTCGTGGACATCAGCCCTTCGGGCCGGGCAGTGGCCGAGGCCATCACGGCAGCGGGCGGCCGCGCACTCTTTGTACGTGCCGACCTCACCCAGCTGACGGATTGCCAGCGGGCAGTGGACGAGGCACTGCAGCAGCTCGGCGGCCTGGATATCCTGGTCAATTGCGCCGGCATCATCCGGCGCGCCAGCGTGCTTGGGACCACTGAAGAGGAGTGGGATCGGGTGATGGAGGTGAACGTCAAGTCAGTCTTCTTGATGAGCAAGTGCGCCATCCCCGCTATCGCCCGATCCGGAGGAGGATCTATCCTCAACATCGGCTCCGGCTGGGGCTTGAAGGGAGGCCGCGACGCGGTAGCGTACTGCGCATCGAAGGGAGCCGTGGTGAACATGACGCGCGCCATGGCGCTCGACCACGCCGGCCAGGGCATCCGCGTCAACTGCATCTGCCCCGGCGACACCGATACTCCCATGCTGCGCGAGGAGGCCCGCCAGCTTGGCCAGGCTGAGGCTCAATTCCTGGCTTCCTCGGCGGAGCGTCCGCTGCGGCGGATAGGCACCCCCGAGGACATTGCCCAGGCAGCGCTCTATCTGGCGAGCGATGCGGCTGCCTTTGTGACCGGGGCAACCCTCGTCGTCGACGGCGGCGGTCTGGCCGGCTAGGGAACCGGCACCGGCAGCCGCGGTGTGGGTCCCTGTGACCTCGCCCAGCTGCCGAACGTCCGGCAGGAGGGATCGGCTATGCGTGGACTGAAGGGCAAGCGAGTCTTGATCACCGGCGGCGCTGGCGGTATTGGCCGGGCGGCGGCCGTCCGCTTCCTCGAGGAGGGGGCGTTCGTGGCCGTGCTCGACCGCGATGAAAGGGCCTGCCGTGAATTGGAGAGGGAGCTGCGGGACCTGGACGGCTACATCGTGGCGGACGTGTCGAGCCCTGAGGATGTCGCCCAGGCCTTCGAGGAGCTGGACGAGCTCTTCGGCGGACCCGACATCCTCGTCAACAATGCCGGGATCAGCCTGCGGCATGCCTTCCTGGACATCTCACCGGAGGAGTGGCGCCAGGTGTTGGATACCAACCTGACCGGCCTCTTTCTGGTGGCGCAGCAGACGGCTCGGCGCATGCTCGGGGCCGGGGGCGGGGTTATCCTGAACATGGGCTCGACGAACGGCCTGATGGGGTACCCCAACTATGCCGACTACAACGCCTCCAAAGCCGGCGTCATCGAGCTGACGCGCTCTATGGCCCTGGAGCTGGCCCCCAGGATCCGCGTCAACTGCGTCTGCCCAGGCTTTATCCTGACACCCATGCAGGAAGCCGAGTATTGTGCAGAGACGCAGAGCGCGTTTGCCGCCAAGGTCCCGCTCAACCGCCTCGGCCGGCCAGAAGATGTCGCGGCCCTTTTTGCCTTCTTGGCCTCAGACGACGCCTCGTTCATCACCGGCCAGGCATTCGTGATCGACGGAGGCGAGATCGCCGGCGGGCTGGCCAGCCAGCCGTAACAGGGCGCGCCGGTGCGCAAATCGCGCGTCTCCACTTGACAATACAGAACGTTTGTGCTATAGTCCCAGTATCTTTCATGGGATGGAGGGCTTTGTGAAAGAGAGCGGGCGGCTACAGGCGTTGGAGACTACTTTGAGCAGCATCCAGAAGCGGTATGGAGAGGGCGCGATCATGCGCCTGGGACAGGCGGGCCACCTCCAGATCGAGGTGATCCACACCGGCTCGCTGGCGCTCGACCTGGCCCTCGGCGTGGGCGGCATCCCTCGCGGCCGCGTCACCGAGATATACGGCCCCGAGGGTGCGGGCAAGACCACCCTCTGCCAGCACATCGTCGCCGAGGCGCAGGTCGCCGGCGGTGTGGCAGCCTACATCGACATGGAGCATGCCCTCGATCCCGCCTACGCGGCCAAGTGCGGCGTGAACGTGGAGGAGCTGTACATCTCGCAGCCCGATACCGGGGAGCAGGCGCTCGAAATCGCGGAAGCGCTGGTGCGCAGCGGGGCCGTCGACGTCATCATCGTGGATTCTGTGGCTGCGCTGGTGCCCAAGGCCGAGATCGAGGGTGAGATGGGCGACAGCCACCCGGGTCTCCAGGCGCGGTTGATGAGCCAGGCCCTGCGCAAGCTCAGTGGCGCGATCAAGACGAGCAACACGGCGATGGTCTTTACCAACCAGCTCCGCCAAAAGATCGGTGTGATGTATGGAAACCCAGAGACCACCACCGGCGGCATGGCGCTCAAGTTCTACGCGTCGGTGCGCCTCGACATGCGGCACATCCAGTCCATCAAGGATGGGGGCGAGGCGATCGGCAACCGGGTGCTAGTCAAGGTCAAGAAGAACAAGGTCGCGCCCCCCTTCCGCGAGTGCGAATTCGACATCATGTACGACGAGGGGATCAGCAAGGAAGGGGATGTTCTTGACCTCGGCGTGCAGCTGGGGATTATCGAGAAGCGAGGCTCCTTCTATCTCTACAAGGACGGCCGGCTGGGTCAGGGGCGCGAGACGGCCAAGCTGGCGCTCCGGGAGAACCAGGCGCTGTGTCTCGAGATCGAGGGCGAAATCCGCCGCCAGACCGGGTCGACGCAGCTCGAGGAAGCTCCTTCGCTGCAGGATAGCCGCGCAGGAGTCGAGAGTGCAGATACCGGGCCTGCCGAGACGGGCGGCGGCTAGGTCGGCTGCTGGCCGGCAGAACGTTGGCTTGGCCCCGGATTGGGGCATGCTGTAGCATACAGGACAGGCGGCCCGCTTGTCCTGTTTTTGTTGGCACTCCACGCCTCGGGTATAATGCGCAGGGTGGGAACCCCGTCCGGGAACAAGGGCCTGCCCCTTTTGACGACATCGAGGAGGGAGCCTTCATGCGAGTCGAGGCACATTTCGAGAGCGGTGGCTTTGCAGCGCTCAAGCCAGAGTGGAATGCGCTGCTGGGCCGCAGCCGCAATGATGCGCTCTTTCTGACCTGGGAGTGGCAATCCACCTGGTGGAAACACTTGGGCGACGGACAGATGCTGCTCTTGGGCTTCCGCTCCGGCGACGACGGTCGGCTGGTAGGCATCGCGCCGCTCTTCGCATCCAAGGCCGATCAAGGCCAGACCACCCTCTCCGTGATTGGCTGCCGCGACGTATCGGACTATCTCGACCTGATCGTGGAGCGTGGCCAGGAAGAGGCTGTCTACCAGGCACTCCTGGACTATCTCCAGGGCGAGGCGTTCCCCTGGCATGTCCTGGACCTGTGCAACCTTCCTCAGGAGTCACTCGGGCCAGCACTGCTGCGCTCGCTGGCTGCAGAACGCGGCTTCCAGACGCGCGTCGAGACCGAGGATGTGTGCCCGATCATCGACCTGCCGGCGACCTGGGACGAGTACCTGAGCTTGCTGGACAAGAAGCAGCGCCACGAGGTGCGCCGCAAGCTGCGGCGCGCCGACAGCGAGGCCGATACCCGCTTTCTCGTCGTGGGGGATGCGCATGACCTGCATGCGGAAATGGAGGCATTCATCCAGCTCCACCAGAAGTCGACGCCTGAGAAGGACAAGTTCATGGACCCGCAGATGCAGCGCTTTTTCTTCGACGTAGCCCAAGTGCTGCAGGCACAGGGTTGGTTGCAGCTGACCTTCGTCGAGATGGACGGCAGGAAGGCTGCCAGCCTGCTCAACTTTGACTATGGCGACTCCGTGCTGGTCTACAACTCGGGATACGACCCGGGGCAGTTCTCGCACCTTAGCCCCGGCTGGGTGGTGACCGCGCGCTGCATTGAGCATGCGATCGCGCTGGGCCGGCGCAAGTTCGACTTTCTCCGCGGAAACGAAGACTACAAATACCGCTTCGGCGGGCGCGATACCGAGGTGCGCCGGCTGCTCATCGCCAGGCCCGGCGTGGAACTGGAAGCTACTTGCTAGAAAGGACAGACAATGGCCGACACGGTTCTATGCGACAACTGCGGCGCCCCCATGTCTCCCCAGGACGGCTTCTGTGGCGAGTGCGGGGCTCCGCGCCCTACCCTGACGGCGGGAACCCCGCCCGCGGAGCCCGAAACCTCCCTTGATCCTGAGGTGCTGCAGAGCACATCCCCGCTTCCTTCGCCTCCCGCCCTCCCCAAGGGGCCGTCTCAGGGGTGGCGCACCGCGTCCACTGTGATCGCGATCGTGGCAGCGGTGGCTGCCTTGGGGATGTGCGGCCTGGGGGCGGTTGTGTCGCTGATCCCTGTGGAGGGGTACTCCAGGCAGGAGATGCTGCTTGCGTCGACGGTTGCTTGCTTCTGCCCGGGCACTCTGGCTTTGGTCCTGGCGGCCATCCTCTGGTTCCTGGTCGTGCGGCGCAAGTAAGCAGCCCTTGCTGCGCGCAGCTGAGGGGGACCCGCTGCCCTCCTCACAGGGACCGGCTACGGAGGGGAAACACCCCAGAGGGGTCATGGGGGTGGGAGGCTGAGGCTCGGCTCCATCGGTTCCCGCCCTGCCATGCGCCAATCGCCACTCTGAAGCACAAACGTCACCCCAAAGAGCCGGCCATCTTCGAAGTCACTTCCGTCGACCTGGGCGTGGACAACGACCACACCTTGGGCGCCCTGGCCGTCTGGCGCCACATCCAACCGGATGACCTCCTGCCGGTACTCGGAGAAGCGAAGCAGCAGATGCCCGGCCTGCGTGGTCGAAGGGCTGTGGAGGCCTGCCCACGTCCCCTCGTAGGCCTCCACGTCGGCCTCGAGTATCGCCCTATCTTGGCTTTCGACCAGATCCAGGATGCGCAGGCGGGCCTCCAGGGACGGCCGGGCCAATTGACCGCCGGCTTCCAGCGAAGCCTCCACGTCGTCTAGGAGCGAGGATGCCCGGTCCAGGTCGCCGTTCCTCAGGTGGATCTGCGCGGCAATGAGGGCCGTCTCGAGCACCACATTGGCGGGCGCTTGCTCCTGGTGGAGGAAAATCCGTAGGGTGTCGCTGGTCCAATCGGTCGGCGACTGGTTGGGCAGGATCCGGGCATCTGGGTCCATCGCCGTCTCGTAGCGGCGCATCAGGTCGAAGGAGCGGACGACCAGGCTCCACGTCTGGGAGTCTTCGGCCGTCGGGGAAAGCATCTCAAGGTACGCCAGCCAGTCTGCCTCGAGGGACTCGTAGCCCTTGCCATACAGCCGGGAGACCAGCGCCTCGTCGTGCTCTGCCTGGCCGGTGGCTTCTCCGTAGAGGTCCTTCAGCTTGTCCAATCCGTACCTCTCCGCCAGGTACTTGACAAAGGATCCCGCCTCGAGGTAGGAAATCTCGTGCTGGAAGTCGTAGAAAGGCCCGGCGCGCAGGCTGGTCAGGGGGATGTAGCTCTCAGATGCCGCCGTGACGGCTGCCCAGGCATCGATCGGCTCCACGTCATAGTGGCCGCCGGTGGCCCACACCGCCAGGCCTTCCACCAGCACGCCGTCTGGACCCCCCTCTTGCTTGGGCTGGATCAGGTCTTGGGCGAGCGCGTGTGTCCCCTCGTGCGTGAAGTAGGACCACATCTCGATCTCGGTATAGTTCCTGTCCAGGTAGGAGATGAGCTGCACCTTGTCGCCATACGTGGCAGCTCCCTGCCAAAAGACGCGCGGCACAAGATAGATCTTCATCTGCCCATCGAACTCTGTGCCCAGTGCCTGCCGAGTGCGCCGGAAGGCGGCCTCGGCGACTGCCCCAATCTGGGGCAGGTCCCGCTCGGCGGCCGTGCCGGGCGCGTAGTGAAAGGAGTAGTGCTGGGTATTCGATATGGCCCAGGTGAACTCGACCGGCGGCGCCTCGACGGTCGCTGTTTCCGTGGGTGCCTGCGGGTCGGCGCCCCCAGGTGCCGTGACCTGGGCCCCTGTCTGCGTGGCCTCGGGAACAGCCAGGGCCGCCACAGGGGTCGCGGAAGGTAGCGCAGTGAAGGTCGGCACGAGGGTGACCCACGAAGGTGTGCGGCTGGGTGTTGCCCCCCGATTCGGCTGGGTGTCGTGCAGCAGCCATGCCCCACCCAGCAGCGCCGCCAGGAGGGCGGCAACGCATAGGAGCCAGGCGAGGCGCCGGCGGGTTCCGGGCGGTGTCTGGGAGCCTCGTGTCATCTGTACGTGCCTGTGAGCGGGACCCCGGGGACCGGCTTGCGCCTCCGGTCGCCTGTGGTATACTGACCCGCGTGCCTGATTATACCAGCGCCGGACGGCCGCAGCAAGGGCACTTGGGCGCTCCGGAGCTGACTGACCGCGGGGACACAGCCAATGATGCAACCTGAAGAAACGCCGTCTGCCCTCGGATCGGCACACCGCATACAGGCGGCGGTTGCCGGGCTTTTCACGGTGTACGATGTGACGGCAGGCCTGCCTGGGCAGCCGGACGTGATCCGCCTGCGGGGCTTCTTGCAGGCCCCTTCCGAGCAGGCCTTTCCGCAGATATCGGCGCGGCTGCGGGACCTGGGGTACATGGCCTGGCTGCGCCACGACCGCGAAAGCCGCATGCAGGCGCTGCTCGCCGTCCCCGGGGTAGTGCTGCACGAAACGCGCCCACGCTACTGGCTGCAAGCGCTCCTTTTTGGCGCGACGATTCTGACCACGCTCTATGCGGGGGCCGGGATGGCAGAAGGGCGCCCGGCCGACGAGCTCTGGTGGCCTCTCTTCCACCTCTGGAAGGGCTGGCCGTTTTCGCTCTCCCTTCTCTCGGTCTTGCTGGCACACGAGCTCGGGCACTACTTTATGAGCCGGCACCACGGGGTGGCGCGCAGCTTGCCCTACTTCATCCCACTGCCTATCCCCGACTTCCTGGGCAATGTGCTGGGGACCATGGGCGCCGTGATCCTGATGAAGGCACCCGTCACCAACCGGCGGGTCATGCTCGATGTCGGCGCGGCGGGACCAATCGTCGGCACGCTGGTCGCCATCCCGGTGCTACTTATCGGCCTTTCGCTTTCGCATGTCGAGCCGATTGTCACCGATCAGGCCTATATGCTGGAGGGCAGCTCTCTCCTCTACCTGGGGCTCAAGTTCCTGGTCTTTGGCCAGTGGCTCCCCGGCGGCGGACTCGACGTCTTCATTCACCCTGTGGCTTTCGCCGGCTGGGCCGGGCTGCTGGTCACCAGCCTGAACCTGATCCCGGCCGGGCAGTTCGACGGTGGTCACATCGTCTACAGCGTCCTTGGCGAGCGAGCGCAGCGCATCGCCTGGCCACTTGTCTTTCTTCTCTTCGCCCTCGGCGTGATCCTTTGGCAGGGCTGGCTGATTTGGGGCTTCCTGGTCCTGCTGATGGGCCAGCGGCACCCCGGACCGCTCGACAGCGTGACGGAGCTGGATGGCCGCCGCAAGTGGGTGGCGGGCGCGGCCTTGCTGCTGCTCGTGCTTACTTTCACGCCCATCCCTCTCACGATTCTTGACCCGGCTGTGGGACCACAAGGGGCCGAACCTTCTGTATGGATTGCGGCAGGGTTTGCGGCATGCTGGCTCTCGAACAGGCGCCGGCTATAGCTTCTCGCGAGCCGGCGGTGCGTTCCCAGAAGCGACAACTTGTCAAGGTGCGCATCAGGGTGTAGGATGGGCATGCTGGGCGTACGGGGAGCCCGTCATGGGCGGACGGGAAGGACCCTGAGGCCGGAGACGCGCCGGCCGGCTCTGGAGCAAAGGAGGTGATACGCATCTGCAACCTTACTCATCAATGAGACGGCCTCCATTCTGCAGCATCTCGAAAACCACAAATCAGGGAGGAACAATGAAGAAGAGTCTTTGGTTGGTTCTGTTGGTTGTCACCATGGTGTCGCTGGCCCTGGCGGGCTGCGGCAAGCCCGAGCTGGGCACGGCCGAGAACCCCATCATCATGTCCTTCGTTCCATCGGGCGATACCCAGGAGATCATCGCGAGCGGCGACACGCTGGCGAAGATGGTCTCAGACAAGACAGGGCTTGTCGTCACCGCCAACGTCGGCACCGACTTTGCCGCGGTGCGCGAGGCGATGTGCGCCGGCAAGGCCCCCATTGCCTGGCTGAACACCTTCAACTACGTCGTAGCCCACGAGAAGTGCGGGGCGGAGGTGGGCCTGGCGACCGTCAGGTTTGGTACCTCCACCTACAAGGGCATTATCGTCGTCCGGGCAGATAGCGGCATCGCCTCACTCGCCGACCTGAAGGGCAAGACGATGTGCTGGGTGGATCCCAACTCGACTTCCGGCTACATCATTCCCCGCATCTACATGAAGGCCAATGGCCTTGATCCCGACACCGACTTCGCGGAAACGGTCGAAGCCGGCTCTCACAACAACGTCGTCACGGCTGTCTACAACGGGGATTGTGACGCCGGCGCTGTCTATTCCGATGCGCGCAGCTCCATCGAGAAGGACTTTCCCGATGTGAAGGAAAAGGTCGTCATCCTGGCGACTACCACCGACATCCCCAACGACGGCGTGGACTTTGCCAAGGACTTCCCGGCCGAGACCCGCACCAAGATCGTGAATGCGCTGCTTGAGATCGCCGGTTCCGAGGAGGGCGTAGCGGCCCTCAAGACGCTCTACTCGATCGACGGGCTCCAGGCGGTCGACGATACCTTCTACGATGCCTTCCGTGCCGACCTGAGCAAGGCCGGCATCAACATCGAGGACCTGGTCAAGTAGGACCGGTCCGTCGGCACGAGGGAGAGAGGCCCGCCTCTCTCCCTTTCTTGTGTACACAGTCACAGGGTGTAGCGCCCTGCACCCCTTCTCACATACAGGGAGGTAGAACCGCTTGCTGCGAGTCGAACGCCTCACCAAAGTCTTCCCCGATGGCACCGTCGCGCTCAGGAATGTGAGCTTTGCCGTGCAGGACGGCGAGTTTCTAGCCGTTATCGGCCTCTCTGGCTCGGGCAAGTCCACTCTACTGCGCTGCATCAACCGGCTGATCGACCCCACCGAAGGCCGTGTCTTGTGGGACAATGTGGACGTCACCGCCGCTAAGGGGGCCGAGCTGCGCCACATCCGCCGCCAAATCGGCATGATCTTCCAGCAGTTCAACCTTGTCAGGCGCAGCACGGTCATGACCAATGTGCTGTCGGGGCGGCTGGGGTACGCCGATCCCTGGTGGAGCCTGCTCCACCGTTTCCCGCCCGAAGACAGGGAGCGCGCTCAAACTGCCCTGGAGCGCGTGGGCATCCCCGAGAAGGCCGACAACCGGGCCGACCAGCTATCGGGCGGCCAACAGCAGCGCGTCGGCATTGCCCGTGCCCTAATGCAGGAGCCGCGGCTGATGCTCGCCGACGAGCCCGTCGCCAGCCTTGACCCGGTGCTGGCTCACTCGATCCTCCAGTACCTGGAGCTTCTCAACCGCCAGGACGGCATCACGGTCCTCTGCAGCCTCCACTTCCTGGACCTTGTCCACCGGTATGCCACACGCGTGATCGGGCTGAAGGCCGGTGAGTTGGTCTTTGATGGCCTGCCGGCCGAGCTCACGCGCACGCGCTTCAAGGAGGTATATGGAGAGGAGGCCGAGATGGTGACGGTGGGCGGCCTGGATCAGGTCCAGTCGTGAGCGGGCGCAGAGCATGAGCCAGAATCACCAGCCTCCCCACGACGCTTCTTCCCACCCCGGCCTGTCTTCGCTGGGGCCGGCGCTCCTGTCGCTGGTAGTGCCGGGCAGCGGGCAGTTTGTCCTGCGCGAGCGGATGCGAGGGGTCATCCTTCTCGTCGCCATCGCCGTGCTCGCCGCCCTGATCCGCTGGCAGAGTGCCCTTGCACTCATCGCACCCCTGGCCGCCCTCTGGTTGTGGGGGGCCTGGGATGCCTATCGGCTTGCGACAGGGCGCCGAGCCCGCCCGGCCGTTCCACTGCTCCTGGTTGCGCTGATCGTCTATGGTCTTGGGTTCAAGGCGACGGAAGTCCGGCCGGCGCGCCTAGTGACCGGGCTCCCCGGGGTAGTGCCATACTTGAGGGCGCTCACCGAGCCGGAATTGATGGCCCATCCCACCGAGGATGTGCGCGGCACGGTACCCATCCAGGTGCCCTGCATTGATCCGCTGCCTGCGCCTTCCGTCATCCCCTCCAAGCAACCCCTCGTGACCACCAGCGTGCCGTGTGCCGAGGTTGGTGATTCGGTCGTGATTCTGGGTGATGGCTTTGCCCCCAATGCAGAGGGCGCGCTCTGGTGGCAGAACCCCATCGGCGACATGCAACAGCTCACCAGCGAAGGCAAGCAGATTAGATTCGTCGCCGACGCCGCAGGAAGATTCGCAGCTTCCCTCAAAGTGCCGCTTGCCGTGCCGATCAACCAACTGCCCAAAGAGGGGGAGACCCAGACCCACGTCATCTTTGCCGAGCAGCAGGTTGCCCGAGGCGGGTGGGTGCCCACCCAGACGCTGAGCCTGGTGCTCGAGAAGATCGGCGAGACGGTGGCTATGGCTTTCATCGCCACCGTACTCGGCATGTTCTTTGCCATCCCAGTCAGTTTCCTTGCCGCCCGAAACCTGATGAGCGGCAACAGGGCGACACGCATCTTGTACTTCGTCGTTCGGGCGCTCCTCAACATCGTGCGCTCGATCGAGACGCTGATGTGGGCTATCGTCTTTGTTGTGTGGGTTGGGGTTGGCCCCTTTGGCGGCATGTTGGCACTGTTTCTACACACGGTTGCGGCGCTCGGCAAGCTCTATTCCGAGGCGATCGAGTCAATCGACCCAGGGCCCATCGAGGCCCTGCGCGCGACCGGCGCCAATGGCCTCCAGGTGATCGTCTATGCCGTGCTGCCGCAGATCGTGCCTACCTTTCTCTCCTTCACCCTTTACCGGTGGGACATCAACGTCCGCATGTCGACCGTGATTGGCCTGATCAGTGATGCCGGTCTCGGCTTCCTGCTCATCCAATGGATTCGCCTCAACAACCTTCGGGCCATGGCCACGTCGATCATTGCCATCGTGCTCGTGGTGGCCATACTCGACTATACCTCCGCCTGGCTGCGCGAGCGGATCATCGCCGGCACACCCGCCGCGCGGAGGCCCAGCCCACTGCGCCGGGGTGTGGTCACCGGCGTGCTGCTGGTCCTATTTGCCGTCGCTTTCGTCTGGTCCTGGGGTATTGCGCAGATCCGCCTCTTCGACCTTGTGGAGGGCGTGCCCGACGGCGTGCGCATGCTGGGCGACTTTGCCGTGCCACGGCTGTTTACCCGCCCGACCCAAGAGCACTCTGTCGGCGTCACGCTGCCGGTGCCCTGCGGCACCGTCGAGCAGGAAACGGCTCCTGAAGACGGCGCAAGGGTCGACCTGTCCCTCGCCTGTGGAGATGTGGGAGACCCCCTCGTGATCCACGGCTATGGCCTGCCGGCCGATGCTGATGTCTCGGTGCGCTGGGTCCTGTCCGACGGTGCCTTCCTGCGTATCAAGGAGAACTGCTGCACCACGGACGGCTCTGGCAACCTCACCCTGGAGACCAGGGTGAGTCCCCTGATGGCCGTCGACGAGGCCACGAACCGCGCCTCACCGGGCCGCGTCGAGATCGTCTGGAAAGAGGTCATTGGAGGTCCGCGGCTCAGCGATGAGCTTAAGCAGGTGGTCGACCTCTCTCTGGTTACCCTGCTGATGGCGCTGCTGGCGACGACCCTCGGGTCGCTCTTTGCCATCCCGCTGAGCTTTTTTGCCGCCCGCAATATCACCGGCCGGGGGCCGGTTGGCAGGGCCGTCTACTTCGGGTTTCGTACCATCTTCAACCTATGGCGTTCCGTGGAACCGATGATCCTGGCCGTAATCTGTGCCGCATGGGTCGGCCTGGGGCCCTTCGCCGGCGTGCTGGCGCTGGCCCTTAACAACATCCCGAACCTGGGCAAGCTCTTTTCCGAGACCATCGAGGAGATCGACACCGGGCCGGTGGAAGCAATCACCGCCACCGGCGCAAACCGCTTCCAGACGCTCGTCTACGCCATCGTGCCCCAACTCGTGCCCAAGTTCCTGGCCTTTATCCTCTACCAGTGGGACATCAACATCCGCATGTCCACTGTCATCGGCTACGTTGGCGGCGGAGGGATCGGGCAGTTCTTCCGGCAGAACGTCCAGCTGAACCAGTACAGCGCGGCCGGAATGGCGGTGTGGGCGATCGTGATCATGGTCTGGGCCATGGATTACGCCAGCGCCCGCGCACGCGAGCGACTTACGTGAAAGTCATTATCGACTTTGACGGGACGCTGACGGCAGAGGAGACGCAGGCCCGGCCGCTGGCCGCACGCTGCCTGGACACCCTGGCTGGAGAGATCCTGCGCGTGCCTCGCCCCCGGCTGGCGGCTGAGTATGAGGCGACGCGCGCACGGCTGCTGCGCGCGCCCCACCGGCACGGCTGGGTTGTGCGCGGGCTGCTTACCTCCTACTGCGACGAGGGGGCCTTTATCCTCAACACGTCGACGCTCCAGGCCCTGCTGAACGGGCAGCCAAGCTATCTCGAATCGGTGGCCGCTGCCTTTCCCCACGCCGAGTACGATCCCGTGGCCGACTGCATCAACCACCTCTTCCACCGCCACACGGCCGAGCTGCCGCCGGCTTTCCGCCCCGGTGCCCGCGATCTTCTCGAGGCCGTCGTGGCTCGGCCGGCGTGCCAACCACTCATTCTCACCAACTCGCTCGGCGACAAGGTCCGTCGCCTGCTGGAGACGCTTCATCTGGAGGCCGGTGCCCATGTCCTGGGCGACACGCGCCAATACGACATGGACCCCACCTGGCCGCACCACTTTCCGCATCCGCTCCTCGGAGAAATCCAGTCGTGGCCGGTCTCTCCAGAGCGCAGCGTGGACCTGCGGCGCCCGGCCTACCACCAGGCTCTTCTACAGGCCGCAGCCGACGGCTCGTACTTGGCGGTGGTAGCCGATACCTTATCACTGCCCGGCGCGCTCCCGCTGATGATGGGCATCCCCTTCTTCCTGCTGCGCACGCCCTACACGCCCGACTGGTGCGCCCAGGCCGTCTCTGCCCACCCGCTTGGTCACGTTCTGGAGAGCCTGGTCCGTCTGCCGGAGGAGCTCGACCGCCTTGACATACCGGGCGTTCTGCGCTAGGATCGGAAGCGGGATGCCCCATTGCCCATCTGGGCACCTACAGAAAGGAGAAGACCATGTTTCAACGCGTTACCCTTATCGGCCATGTGGGCCAGGACCCGCAGATGCGCTACACACCCGATGGCACACCAGTCGTCTCTTTCAGCCTGGCGACCAAGACCACCGTGAGCAAAGCGAGGAACCCCGAGTGTCCGACTGGCTGGAAGGAATCGTTTAACGGCAAGGCCTGGGAGGTGACGACTTGGTGGCGCGTGACCTGCTGGCGCCAGCTGGCAGAGACCGTCAACCAGTTTGTCAACAAGGGCATGCAGCTCTTTGTCGAGGGCGAGATGGCCGGTGTGGCCGAGAACGGCAGCCTGAACCCCCGCGTGTGGACCGGTAAGGACGGCTCGGCCCGAGCCAGCTTCGAGATCACGGCCCGAACCCTCAAGTTCGTCGGAAGCAGGGGCGAGGGCGCACCCGCCCCGGCCCTCGGCGAGGCGCCTCCTGAGGGATATGAAGACGAAGGGGAGCTGCCCTTCTAGCCTAGTTCTGTAGCTTTTCTGAGGGGGACCAGGCTTTCTGGCCCCAAGGCAGCTTCGTGGGCCGGCCTGACTGTGCGTCGCCGGCAGCCAATTGGGCGCCGTTCGTCCTGGAGATGAGCGGCGTCCCTTCTTCGGAGGAACTGAATGAGCAATCCGCAGCCGCAGCAGCGGCCCATCCAGGCCGAGCTTCCGGCCGACCTGGAAGCAACCTATTCCAACTTTGCCCTGATCACCCACTCGCCGTCAGAGATCATCATCGACTTTGCCCGGGTGCTGCCCAACGTCCCGAAGGCCAAGGTGTATGCCCGGCTCGTCCTAACCCCGATGAATGCCAAGCTTCTCCACCGGGCGCTGGGTGAGAACCTCGGCATCTTCGAGTCCAAGTTCGGGGAGATAAAGACGCCCGACCGCGGCTTTGACGCGCACGCGGAAAAGATGGGCTTTGTCCGGGACTGAGCATGAAACCGATTGTTGCCCTGGTGGGGCGCCCCAATGTGGGCAAGTCCACCCTCTTCAACCGGATCATCGGCGAGCGACGTGCCATCGTCGAGGACATTCCCGGCACGACCCGCGACCGGCTTTACGGAGACTCCGAGTGGAACGGCACCCCCTTTACCGTGGTCGATACCGGAGGGCTGGAGATCCTGGAGAGCCACAAGCAGCGCCCGGGCCGCGACCAGCCGGTTCCGCTCTCTACCTCTTCCTCCGACTACATCGCAGAGATCCGTCGCCAGGCCGAGATTGCCATTACGGAGGCCGATGCCATCGTGCTGGTGGTGGACATCCTTGACGGCCTGACGCCCGCCGATCAAGATGTGGCCGACGTCCTGCGCCGGACCGACAAGCCGGTCTTTGTCGCCGCGAGCAAGGCAGACAATCCGGCGCGCGAGCGCGGCGCGGGCGAGTTCTATGCCCTTGGGCTTGGGGATGTGTTCCCGGTGTCGGGCCTGGGGGGCTATGGCGTGGCGGACCTACTGGACGAGGTTGTGGCCGCGCTACCCGTCACACAGGGTGAGCCGGAGCCAGAGGGACTCAAGATCGCCCTCGTGGGCCGGCCGAACGTGGGCAAGTCCTCTTTGCTCAACAAGCTGCTCGGTGAGGAGCGAGCCATCGTCAGCCCCATTGCCGGAACGACACGGGACACCATCGACACCCCTCTCACCTGGCAGGATCAGCCGGTGCTGCTGATAGACACAGCCGGCATCCGGCGCCGGGGCCGGGTCGAGCGCGGGATCGAGCAGTTCAGTGTCCTCCGGGCCATGAAGGCAATCTCGCGCGCCGATGTCGTCCTGCTGCTGCTCGACGCGCAGGACTTGGTCGCCGCGCAGGATGCCCACGTCGCGGGCTATGTGCTGGAGGAGCACCGAAGCATCATCGTACTGGTGAACAAGTGGGACCTGATCGAGAAGGACACCTACACCATGGACGCCTTCACCCAGCGCATCCGCACCGAGCTGCGCTTTCTCGACTACGTCCCTGTGCTTTTCGTCTCGGCCCTCACAGGGCAGCGCGTCAACAAGGTTCTGCCGCTGGCACTGCAGGTGTACCAGGAACGGAACCGGCGCATCCCCACCGGCGAGCTGAACCGGCTGCTGGAGGATGCGACTGTCCGTCACCCTCCTGCCCACAAGGCGGGCAAGGAGCTCAAATTCCTGTATGTCACCCAGGCAGCCGTCGATCCGCCCACCTTTGTCTTTTTCGTGAACGACCTGCGCCTCCTCCACTTTTCCTACCAGCGCTACCTGGAGAACCAGATCCGCCGCCGCTACGGCTACATCGGCACACCCCTCAAGCTGGTATTTCGCCCGCGAAACAAGGAGAGAGATCAGGAGCCCTAGGGGTTGCTGCCCGCCGTCAGGTCTCAGAACCCCGGACCGAGCCTGGCCTCCAGCCAGGCCCGCACAAGGTTGAGCGCGGCGACTTCGAGAGCACCCATTGCCAGCCCGGCGCTGAGGGGCACGAGGGCCTCTCGCCACGACTGGGCAACCCCTTCCCTCCGCATCACGATCGCCGCGATCATGGCGTTAAGGAGGGTCAGGAGCAGCAGCACCCCCAGGCTGGAGAGGATTGCCACCGGATACAGGAGGGCATCGATTTCTGCCTGGACGACCCAGACGATGCCCGCTCCTGCGACGACGATCGCTCCCAGCTCCCCCACTGTGCGGATGGCCGGCTCCGGGACAACCTCTCTCCAGAGCGTCTGGCGATAGACGGGGTAGACAAGGCTGATCAGGGTGATGCCGTTGAGCATGCCCGTGGCCATGCGTAGCCAGTTGCGCGGCTCATAGAGGTGGGGAGCCTTGGGAAAGAGGGTCAGGTACGAGTTCAGGCCGTCGAACGCCCACGTGCCGCTGAAGGCGACGAGCAGGATCAGCACAGGCGCAGGTGGGAGGCGGCTTGCCCGGCCGCGCCTCAGCAGCAGAATGGCGCCAAGCCCCACCACCGAGCCGAGGAAGGTTCCGGTGCACCGGGCACACAGCGGCAGCTGGTGCCCGCCCAGGAAGAACGACCGTTCCGGGATTTGGTGGCAGATGGCATACCCCACCCTGCCCGCTTTCGCCAGGAGCGCATGGGGTGGCAGCGCCGCCAGGAGCACGGCCACCGCGGCAGAGATCAAGCCGGCCAGCCGGCCCGTCCAGGCCCATCTCGCAGAGGGCACATGGCCCGGGGCCGGTGCTGTGAGCGCACCGGCAGTCGGCTTCTCGCTTTCGATTGGGGGTTTCTCGTCCATATCCAGCCCGATCCTTCTGTTGCCGGCCAGATTATACCCGCCCGCACGGCGATCCGCCAACCGGGGCCGGCTCGCTCGGCCGGCCCTCCGCCTCCGCCAGGGTGACAGGCTGCGGGAGGTATGCTACAATGCGGCCCGAAGAGAAGGGGTCCTATGAGTATCGCTTTGGGCATTGACACGGGCGGCACCTATACCGATGCCGCCCTCGTGGACTATTCCACTGGACAGGTCCTCTGCTCAGCCAAGGCACTGACGACGCGTCGTGACCTTGCACTGGGCATCGGCGAGGTGATCGACCGCGTCTTTCGTGCCTGTGGCGCCCCCGACCCGGCGCAGGTGAGCTTGGTCTCCCTCTCCACGACACTGGCGACGAATGCCATCGTGGAAGGCCAGGGAAGCCCCATCTGCCTGGTGTTGATCGGCTACGACCCTGAGCTGGTGCGCCAGTATGGCTTCCAAGAGGAGCTGGCGACTGACGATGTCGTGTACCTCCGCGGCGGGCACGACATTCGCGGGGATGAGGTGGCTCCCCTGGACGAAGCCTCGCTGCGCCAAGCAGTCCTGGCCCGCAGGGAGCGCGTGGAGGCATTTGGCGTCTCCGGCTACTTTGGTGTGCGCAACCCCGCCCACGAGCGCCGGGCGCGGGACCTGATCCTGGAGCTCACAGGGCTGCCGGTTACCTGCGGTCACGAGCTGACCAGCCGCCTCAACTCGGTGCGCCGCGCGACGACGGTAGCCCTCAATGCGCGGCTGGTGCCGCTGCTGCGTGAGCTGGTCGAGACGCTCGGCCGCACGCTGGCGGAGCGCGCGATTCATGCCCCGCTGATGGTGGTCAAGGGGGACGGTTCGCTGGTGCGCGCCGAGTGGGCCATGCAGCGGCCTATCGAGACGATTCTGTCTGGGCCGGCGGCTAGTGCGGTCGGGGCATGGCACCTGGCCCGCCTGGCCGGCGGGGATCTGAATGATGGGGCACTCTGGGCGGTCGACGTCGGGGGCACCACCACCGACATTGCTGCGCTGCGCGACGGCCACCCGCGGCTGAGCCCGGAAGGTGCCCAGGTTGGGCGCTGGCGGACGATGGTCGAGGCGGTTGACGTCCATACCATCGGACTGGGGGGCGACAGCCACGTCCGACTGACCTCCGATCGCGAGCTTCTGATCGGACCGCAGCGTGTGGTGCCCCTCAGCCTGTTGGCCGATCTCCACCCGGGCGCCGTGGCCGAGCTTCGGCGCCAGGCGGAGGTGCCGTCGCGCGAGGACGTGGCTGCCCAGTTCCTCCTGGCGCGGAGGCCTCCCCGTCGCCCTCTCGACGCCGAGGAGACGGCGCTTCTGCGGCGCTTGTCCAAAGGACCGGCACTTCTCTCTTCGCTGGTGCGCGAGTCCCGCTACGGGGCGCTCCTTCTGCGGCGCATCGACCGGTTGGCGGCCGAGCACTTGGTGATCCGCGCCGGCTTTACGCCGACAGATGCGTTGCATGCCCTGGGGCGGCTTGCCCTCTGGGATGCGGAGGCCTCCCGGCTGGGGGCCCAGATCCTCGCGATGCAGAGACACGGAAGTTCCGCCGGCAGGGCTGCGGCAGACGAGTTCTGCCTGGAGGTGGTGGAAGGAGTATCGAGCCGGGCAGCCGGCGCCCTCGTGACCAAGGTGTTGGGCGACCAGGTGCGCCTGCCCGATTGGAGCCTGGAGCCTACGGCTGCGCTCCTGCTGCGCAACGCCCTGGGCGACGGCCACGACAGCGAGCTGGGCTATGCCCTGACCCTGCGCCGGCCGGTGGTGGCCATCGGTGCCCCCGTGGAAGCGTACATGCCCCGCATGGCCGAGATGCTCCATACGCGCCTCGTGATCCCACCGCATGCTGAGGTGGCCAATGCTGTGGGAGCGGTCGCCGGCGGCGTGATCCAGCGCACGCAGGTCTTGATCACCCTGCACGAGTCGGGAGGCGCGCTGCGCCTGCACTTGCCCGAGGGTGTCCACGATTTCACACTCCTGGAGGAAGCAGTCGCCTGTGCCCAGGAGCGGATGACACCCTGGATGGAGGAGCGCGCCCGCGAGGCCGGGGCAGGCGTGGTCGAGGTCCACATGGCGCGCCGCGACAACGAGGCGGTGGTGCGCGTCGGCTGGGGCGACAAAATCTACCTGGGAACCGAGCTGACCTTTACCGCGGCCGGCCGCCCCAGCCCGGCGCGCGAGGCGTAGGGGCGACCCTTGGGGTTGCCCGTCTTGCTGTGGCCGGTCTCCAGACCGAGCCAACTGGAGGAGGGATGAAAAAGTTCATCGCCGTCGCCGGAAACGTGGGCGTGGGCAAGTCCACCCTGACCCGCATGCTGAGCGAGTACCTCTGCTGGGAGCCCTTCTTCGAGGCAGTGGACGACAACCCCTACCTGGCCGACTTTTACCGCGACATGCGCACCTGGGCCTTCCACTCGCAGGTCTACTTCCTCTCTCGCCGGTTGGGGCACCACCGCCAGATCATAGACCGGCCCGGCACCGTCGTCCAGGACCGCTCGGTGTACGAGGATGCCGAGATCTTTGCCAAGAACCTCTACCTGCAGAACCATATGAGCGAGCGGGACTGGGCCAGCTACTGGGACCTGTACCAGACCGTGATCACCATCCTGCCGCCCCCCGACCTGGTGATCTACCTCCAGGCGTCGGTTCCGGTGCTCCAGGAGCGGATCCGGCAGCGCGGGCGGGACTATGAGCAAAAGATCGCCAGCGAGTACCTGGCGCAGCTCAACGACCTGTACGAGACGTGGTCGCAGAGCTTCCGGCTCTGTCCGGTGCTCACTGTGCCGACCGATAGCCTCAACTTCGTGTCGGACACCTCCCGCCTGCAGCTCATCGCCGACCGGGTGCTGGAAAAGCTGCACGGGAAAGAGGTGGTGGTATTTCAGTAGAGGCAGCGCTGCGCAATGGCTGAAGCTGTATCCGGGCCAGTGTGCCACCCGGTGCCCAGATTTCTGCTTGCCTCTCTGCCTTGCTCCTCTTCCTACCAAGTAGTACAATGCGCTCCGGCAAAGCGGCCCTGCAGGGCCGCTTTTCTTGACGTCTGACGGAGGCAGTATGCAAATCGGTATTATTGGTCTGCCCAACAGCACCAAGACCACCATCTTCAACGCCCTGACGCACAGCCAGGTCCAGACCGCGTCCTACACCACCGGCCTGGTCGAGACCAACACCGCCATGGTGCGAGTGCCCGACCCGCGCATCGACCGGCTGGTCGCCATGTTCCACCCCCGCAAGGTCGGCTACGCTCAGGTTCAGTACAACGACATCGCCGGCCTGCGCGTCGGCCTCGGCAAGGAAGGTGGACTCAGCGGCCCGCTGCTGAACGCCGTCGCTCAGAACGATGCCTTCCTGCACGTCGTGCGCGCCTTCGAGGACGAGGACGTGCCCCACCCCGCCGGCCGTGTCGACCCGACGCGCGACCTGGAGTCGATCGACTTTGAGCTGCTCTTCTCCGACCTGGTGATCATCGAGCGCAGCCTGGAGCGGTTGGCGGAGCGCCTGGGCAAGAAAAAAGCCTACGCCCAGCGAGAGGCCGACGAGGTGATGGATGCCCTGCTGCGCCGCCTGAAGGAGGCACTTGAGGCCGAAATCCCCCTGCGCGACCTGGACCTCACACCGGAGGAGAAAACCTCCATCCGCGGCTACCAGTTCCTCACGGGCAAGCCCGTACTGGTGCTGCTGAACGTCGGCTACGACGGCGTCACCGACCCCTGTGCCTATCTCCTCCCCGAGCACCGCTGCACCGAGGCGATCTGCCTGCGCGGTGGCCTGGAGGCCGAGATCGCGCAGCTCGACGACGAGGACGCCAACCTCTTTCTCGTGGAGTACGGCATCACCGAGCCGGGCCTGCACCGCATGATCCGGCTGAGCTACCGGCTGCTGGGGCTGCATTCCTTCTTTACCGTGGGCGAGGACGAGGTGCGGAGCTGGACCGTCCCGGTGGGCGCCACGGCGCTGGAGGCAGCCGGCGCGATCCACTCGGATCTGGCGCGCGGCTTTATCCGCGCCGAGGTGGTCGCCTACAACGACCTGATGGCCGCAGGGTCGCTCGACGCCGCGCGCAAGCAGGGCACGCTTCGCCTCCAGGGCCGCGACTATGTCGTCCAGGATGGCGATATCCTCTCCATCCGATTCAATGTCTAGGCAAGGAGGCACTCTCATGCACCCACAGAAACGCTGGATGCTCGCGATCAATGTCCTGGGCGGCATGGCCGTCCTCGGCAGCTACGCCCTGGGCCTCGCGGGGAACCCCGCAGCGGGTGACGCTCTGTGGGGGGGTGTGCCCGATTCGCTGCGGCCTGCCTACACCGCCGGCATGCTTCTGGCAGCGCTGGGGTACTTGACCTTTCTCTACTTTCTCCTCTTCCGGCTTGACCCGGACCAGGCTCGCATCGGCGGGCGCTTTGGGTATGGCCTCTTCCTCCTGCTTATTGCCGCCATCCTGATCCCGTCGGCGCTCTGGATGCCGCTGACCGTCCGGATGGTGCAGCAGCCGGCCCCGGCCCTGTGGGCCGCCATCCGGCTGGTATTGGCGGTGGTCGGCCTGGCGGCCGTGGGGTTGCTTCTGGCGCTGGTGTGGCTCCGGCCAAGGCAGCCGCGCGTCGCCTACTGGGCCGCGGTGACAGGGGCTGCGCTCTCTGCGCTGCACACCGGCGTGTTGGATGCCCTCCTCTGGACGGCCCTTTTCCCGGCGTGAGAGGCGGCATGGCCACCATCCCGATCGCATTCTCCACCGGCTCGCTCTACACGTACGGCATCGGCCGCGTCTTTGACTTGGCCGCGCGGGCCGGATTTGACGGCGTTGAGGTGCTGATGGACCACCGCTGGGACGGTCGCCACCCGGCCTACCTGCGCCGGCTGAGCCGGGACACCGGCCTGCCCATCCTCGCCGTGCACAACCCCTTTGTGCCCCACGTGCCCGGTTGGCCCGCCGACCCCCTCAGCCGGCTGCGCGCCTCGGCTGCCGTGGCCCGCGCGGTCGACGCGCCGCTGGTGGTCGCCCATCTGCCGCTGCGCATCATGGCCCTCAAGGTAGAGCTCTTCGGGGTGCACCGGAACCCCCCGCTGCTGCCACTCCCCTTCCCCATGCGCGACGGCGAGTACCGGAGGCTCCTGTTGGAGGGCTTGCCTGCCTTCGAGGCAGAAGAGGGAGTCCGGGTGGGCGTGGAGAACATGCCGGCCAAGCGTTTCCTGGGGTGCCGGTTGGACGTCCATGCTCTCAACGACCTCGAAACCCTGGCAAGCCTTCCTCACCTGACCCTGGATACAACCCACCTGGCGACCTGGGGTCTGGACGTGGTAGAGGTCTACCGGCGCTGGCGGGAGCGCGTGATCCACGTGCACCTCTCCAACTTCTCCGGGGGCAGGGAGCACCTGCTGCCTTCGCAGGGCCAGGTGCCCGTCGCCGGTTTTCTCCGTTTGCTGAGCGAGGACGGGTATTCGGGCTGTGTCTCGGTGGAGCTGCACCCGGAGGCGCTGGAGGCCGAGGATGAGGGGAAGGTGCTCGAACACCTTCGCCGGGAGCTCGCCTTCTGCCGGCAGTAGGTCGCTGCCCGGTCGCCGGGCTGAGAGCTAGAAAAAGCGCTCTCGGCGGGGCCGGCTGCGAAGGTCCCAGGCGAGCGCCGCGGCTGCCAGCAAGGCGCTGGCACCCAACCCGCTCACCGCGGCAACAGGAAAGGCCGCCGTCTGCCCGGCGTTGACCTCGAAGGCATCCACGTTGCAGAACTCGGTCCCGCTGACCGTCAGTCGCAGCACATGCTGGCCGGGGGTGAGCCCTGCGGCGATGGGCAGGTGCACCCTCCAGGCCATGGTGTCTGCGTGTAGATCGATGTAGGATCGGCCCTGGTCGTCCGTCGCCAACCCGTCGACGTTGCGGCCGTCCAGGGTGACGAGCAGCCGCCCACCCCTCGGGTCCTGCCGGGCAATCAAGCCCACCGAGTGCCCTCGAAAGGTGAAAATGACGCTCGCCCCCAGCTCCTCATTCTCCAGCATCGACTGCCCGCTCGCCTCGGCAGCAATCAACTTGCGCCAACCGGCATCGATCGAGACGGCGGGGTTGGTTTCCTCGAAGTAGCCGGATGACGCCACGGTCAGCCCAGGTGTGGCGTCGCGCACACCGTCGTAGGCGCGGCGAGGGGTAAAGTCGACGTCGACCATGCGGAAGTAGTAGGCCGGCTCTTCAGGGCTGTACTGCTGGCCGGTCTGCCGGAAGTACCAGATATTAAAGACCCCCGCCCAAGGCCAGTTCGCGCGGCCGTACTCGATGCCCATCAGCAGGTACTCGGCCTGCTGCTCCTCGCTGACCCGCTTCCAGGTCAGCTCTTCTTCGGTGAAGGTGTCGGGTGCCGCATTCCATCCATACTCGTTCAGCCATACCGCCTTGCCGCTGTCCCCGTGCCGCTCCATAATCGCGCGCTGAAGCTCCACCCTCCGAAAGTTCAGCACCTCTGGGTCGGGTGGGCCATCCGGGGGAAGGTCAAACCCGAATGCGTTCGTCGAGAGGACGTCAAAGTAGCGCCCGGCGCCTGCCTCGTACATCGCCTCCAGGTAGTCGAGATCGGACATCGAACGCCACTTGCCAGGTTCGGGGTGAGGCTCGCCCAGCGTCTCGGCCAGCGGCGCGGACAGCACGTAGACGTCCGGATCTGCCTCCTTGGCTCGCTCGAAGGCAACCGCAAGCATCTCGACGTAGCCCGCCGGGTCTACCGGCTGCTCGCCCCACTCAGGGTAGATATTCGGCTCGTTCCAAATCTGGATGTACTGGACCTGCCCGGAAAAATGCTCGACGAAGGCGTAGACAAAGTCGCCATAGTCTTCCATGTTGGAAGGCGGCGCCTCGGCCCGGCTTCCTTCAGGACGCGCCCAGGCGGGCGCCCTGTCCAGCCGGGCTATAACCTGGATGCCGTGGCTGCGATAGAGGTTGACGATGTCTTCGAACTTGGTCCAGGAGCTCTCGCCTGTGACGGGGTTGACAAAGTCGCCCTTGCGCAGCGGCTCGATCTCGGCCCAGGAGAACTCTTGCTTGGCCCAGCCGATGCCGGCTGCCTGGGCCATCTCGACCGTTCGCTCTCGCTTCCAGGGCTCAACCTCCCGCGCCAGGAAAAAGTTGGCGCCGTAGGGGTTCACGTCGGTGTTGGGGATCGTGCGCGCCGCGGCAAACTCTTTGCCGGCCGGCCGGCTCGACACCACGAAGCGGACCAGGAAGAACGCCAGAAGCCCGACCAGCAACGCCAGTACGGCGATGAGCGCGCCGGTCCGAGATCTCAGCCGCGACATTCTACACGTCTAGGGTGCGGTAGACGACTCGATAGCCATTCCGTTGCTCTGCCAGGCCCCATACCCACCCAGCAGGGCCTTGACATTGGTGACACCCAGGCCGATCAGTTGCGCTGCCACACGGGCACTCTGCTGTTCCTGGCTTCAGGTGCAGTAGAGAACCAGCAGCTTGTCCTTCGGAAGCTGTGCATACTGCTCGGCTATCGTCTCTTCGGGGAAGGAGAGCGCCCCGGCTGCATGCGACTGGTCGTACGCCGCTTGGGACCGGACGTCGATCAGCACTGCTTTGTCCTTGTCCACCTGTTCCTTTGCCTGCTTCACCGAGACCCGCTCAATCTCCGGGAAGGGAATGGACACGGTTGGGTTCGGCTTGGCCGTAACCACCGGCACCGACAGGGTGTTCTGGATAGCCCCAGTGGTGGTCGTGCCCTGCTGCCGCTCGCTCATGACGATGGCAAAGACGATGAACGCCACGACCAGGATGCCGACCAAGATCGGGAGGACAAGCGTCCCGGCGCCTACTGGCTGCTGTGGCTTTGCTTTGCGAGAGGCAGAGCGGGAGTTCAAGCGTTTCTTGTTGCTCATGCAGGCTCCTCATTCTAGGCTGGACGCCCATTATACAGAACAGCCAGCGGCAGTGCAAGAACCGCTCTCAGGAGGTAGGGCAGCCTCTTGCGGGCAGTCCGGTCGTGCCGGCCCGTGGGGCAGTCCCTTGTGCGCGGCCCGACCGCACCGAGCCGCGTGTTAGGTCAGGAAATCGCGCAGCTTCCGGCTGCGGCTGGGGTGGCGCAGCCGCCCCAGCGCCTGGGCCTCGATTTGGCGGATGCGCTCGCGCGTGACGCCGAACTTTTTACCGACCTCCTCGAGAGTGTAGGCATAGCCGTCGACAAGGCCGAAGCGTAGCTGCAGGATTCGCACCTCGCGCGGCGTGAGCGACGAGAAGATAGAGTCGATCTGCTCGCGGAGAAGCTGCTGCGAGGCCTGGTCGGTCGGCGAGGGCGCTTCGCTATCCTCGATGAAATCGCCCAGGAAACTGTCGTCTTCTTCTCCGACCGGCATCTCGAGCGAGAGAGGCCGCTGCGACACCTTGATCGTGCGCTCTACCTTCTTGGCCGTCACGCCCAGCTCGCCCGCGATCTCCTCCATGGTGGGATCGCGCCCCAGCTCCTGGACCAGTTGGCGCGAGACTCGTGCCAGGCGGTTGATCTGCTCGTACATGTGGACGGGCACGCGTATGGTGCGGCCCTGGTCCGCGATCGCCCTCGTCACAGCCTGGCGGATCCACCAAGTGGCATAGGTGGAGAACTTGTACCCCCGGTGGTAGTCGAACTTTTTCACCGCCCGGATCAGGCCGATATTGCCTTCCTGGATCAGATCCAGGAACGGCACGCCTCGCCCCACATACTTCTTGGCAACGCTCACCACTAGGCGCGAGTTCGCCTTGATCAGGTGCTCCTTGGCCGCTTTGCCGTCACGGATTATGTCCCTCAGCCTCTGGCGCTCCTCCTGTGACAGCCTACCATCTTTGGCAAGGCGCTTCTTGGCTTCGCGTGCCGCCTCCATGCGCTTGGCCAGGGACACTTCCTGCTCGCCCGTAAGCAGCGGGATCCGCCCGATTTCCTTCAAGTACAGGCTGATCGAATCGTCGACGTCGATGGCCGATAGATCCAGATCCGCCGGTGAGCTCTGCACGATATCGTCCTCTTTTCTTACTTCTTCCTCTACGATGACCGGCTCGGCAAGTTCTGTATCACTGATTTCGATACCCCGCTCAATAAGCGCAGCCAAGGCATCCTCCAGTTGCTCGATGTTCAGCTCAGCCTCGGGGATCGCCTTCATAAGGTCGTCGTACGTGACGTACCCCTGACTGGTCCCCAGCCCCAGCAGCATGTCGATCGGGCTTGGCTCTTCCTGCATGGTTCCAGGAGTCGCAGAGATCTCCTCTTGCTCCAACTCTACCTCCGCCAACTTTGGCCTCCTCCCGTGCCACCTAAGAGTCGGCGTTGCCGGCACCAAGGGCTCGCCGCCCCCGAGCCGGCGTGTCTGTTCCTAATGCATAGTATACCACGGAATCTGGAGAAGGGAAGACCCCAGTTTTGGGCACTCGGCATCAGGGAAACTCGATGAGCAATCGAAAACTCAGGGAGGATACCACGGCCAGGTTAATAGAACATGAACAAGAGATTAAAAAACGTTCATTTGACAGGGTGTGAAAGCCCTAGTAGAATGGGGAGCTGTCTTGCGCCAAATCTATCTTCGTCGAGGAGGGTACATCGCAATGGGAGACCTCAGTAGCCTTGAGCAAGGTATGCTCTGGGGTGTCATCGTCGTCGCTTTCATCAGCTTGGCCTACGCGTATTGGCTCTGGCGGGACACACTGCGGCGGGACAAGGGCACTCCTGCCATGCAAAAGGTGTGGAGTGCCATCAAGGTCGGCGCCAATGCCTACCTCGGGCGCCAGCTGCGCACGATTCTGCCCATCCTGGTCGTCTTGGCCGTGGCTCTCTTCTTTAGCGTCTATGTTGTGAAGCCAAGCCACGAAGCGCTCCAGATGTTCAACGACAACGTCCAGTCGGCGCGCCTGGGCATCGGCTTCGGGCGGATGCTTGCCTTCATCGCCGGCGCAACCTTCTCCACGCTGGTCGGCCAGCTCGGCATGCGCGTCGCCATCGAGGGCAACATCCGGGTCTCGGCCATGGCGGCCAAAGAGGACTATTACGGGGCGCTTACAGTGGCCTACCGCGCCGGCACCTTTACCGGCATGCTGACCGACGGCCTGGGCCTGCTGGGCGGCACGATCATTTTCATGATCTTTGGCAAGGCAGCCCCCGACGCCCTCTTGGGCTTTGGCTTTGGCGGCACGCTGGTGGCGCTCTTTATGAGGATCGGTGGAGGCATCTATACCAAGGCGGCCGACGTCGGCGCCGACTTGGTCGGCAAGGTGGAGCAGGGCCTGCCGGAGGATGACCCGCGCAACGCGGCCGTGGTGGCCGACCTCGTGGGCGACAATGTCGGCGACTGCGCCGGCATGGCCGCAGACATCTTCGAAAGCTACGAAGTCACCATCGTCTCAACCTTGATCCTGGGCCTCTTCCTGTACGGCATGACCGGCCACATCCAGTGGATTGTCTATCCCCTGATCGTCCGTGCCATTGGCGTCATCTCCTCGATCCTGGGGACCTTTACCGTCCCCATCTGGGAAAAGTTCCCCATCAAGTTCCTGCGGGCCAAGGACGCCGAAGAGGCCATGTTCCGCTCCTACGAGGTGTCGTCGATCAACACCATCGTCTGGGCCTTTGTCTTCTCCATCCTGTACGCCCAGGAGTGGCAGCTGGCCACGCTCAACGCCATCGGCGTGGGCCTGGCCGTCGCCTTCAACCCGCTGACCTCGCTCTTCACCTCCATCCGCAAGAAGCCGGTGCGCGAAATCGCCGAATCGACCCAGACCGGCTCCGCCACCACCATCCTGTCTGGCCTGGCGGTGGGCATGGAGGCCAGCGTCTGGAGCCTGGTGGCCATCGTCGTCGCCCTGGCTTCCAGCTACCTGATCTTTCGCAACGACGGCCTGATCTATATGCTCTACGGCGTGGCCATGGTGGGCATTGGCATGCTCTCCCATACGGGCAACAACGTGGCGATGGATGCCTTTGGGCCGATCTCGGACAATGCCAACGGCATCGGGGAGATGGCCCACGTCGGCAAGAAAGCGTGGAAGATCCTGGCCGACCTGGACGCGGTGGGCAACACCACCAAGGCGATCACCAAGCAGGTCGCCATCGCCTCGGCCGTGGTCGCCGCGACCTCCCTCTTCTTCTCCTTCGTGGCCGACGCCCTGACCCTGGAGCAAGGAGGCTTGGTTGCCATAGGGACCGAAAAGTTCCTGGCGCTCCTTGACCAGGGCATCCCGGTCTCGACGCTGACGGGGACCATCGGCTTCCTGCTGGGCGGCGCACTCCCGTTCATCTTCTCCGCCTTTTCGCTGCGCGCCGTGGCCCGCGGGGCCAACTTGGTCGTGAACGAGGTGCGCAAGCAGTTCAAGGTGAAGGGCGTGCTGGAGGGCACCGTCTCCCCGGACTATGGTAAGGTGGTGAGCATCACCACCGCTGCCGCGCAGAAAGAGCTCATCCCCTTGGTGTCCCTCTCGGTTGCGCTTCCCCTCCTGGTGGGGGTGGTCTTTGACGTCAAGGCGCTGGGGGCCTTCCTGGCCGGCGTGATCCTGTCCGGCCAGCTGCTCGCCGTCTTCATGGCCATCGCCGGCGGCGCGCTCGACAACGCCAAGAAGTACATTGAGGACGGACACTTTGGCGGCAAGGGCTCGCCTGCCCACAAGGCCGGCGTCGAGGGAGACACCGTCGGCGATCCGCTCAAGGACACCGCCGGCCCGGCCCTCAACCCGATGATCAAGGTCGTCAACCTGATCAGCCTGCTGGCTGCCCCGCTGATGGTGGAGAACCAGGGCAAGCCCGGCATGTACGTCGCCATGGCCATCCTGGCCGCCATCATCGTCTGGTCGATCTGGCAGAGCAAGCGGGACACCACCCCCGGCCTGGGCTAGGACCTCGCAAGACACGAAGGGCCTGCCGGCACGTGCCGGCAGGCCCTTCTTCTTATCTCACGACGACGCGGTGGTAGCGCTTCTTGCCGGCGCGCAGCAGGATCGCCCCCTCCTGGAGACTCTCCGCCGTGATCCGCTCGTCCACCCCCGCGACCGGCAGGTCGTTCACGTAGGCCCCGCCCTGCTGGATCAGCCGCCGGGCGTCGGCGCGTGACGTGCACAACCCCACCCGGAAGAAGAGATCGGGCGCCGGGATGCCGGCCGCGAGCTCTGCGGCCTCCACCCCGGTGGAGGGCAGGGCATCGCCCGCTTCGCCTCCGCCAAAGAGCCGGCGCGATGCCTCCCGGGCCTCGACGGCCGCCACCTCCCCATGCAGGATCTTGGTCGCCTCAAAGGCCAGCACCTCCTTGGCCAGCCGGCTGTCGGACCCTGTCAGCCGGCCCAGGTTCCGCACATGGTCCATCGGCAGGAAGGTGAACAGCGCCAGGAAGCGGCCGGTATCGGCGTCCTCCACGTTGATCCAGGACTGGTAGTATTCGAAGGGCGACAGCATCTCCGGATCGAGCCAGACGGCACCTTTCGCCGTCTTGCCCATCTTGGCGCCCGACGCCGCCGTGATCAGCGGGAAGGTAGCCGCAAAGACGGTGGCGCCCTCCTCGCGCCGGATCAGGTCGGCGCCGGCCAGGATGTTGCCCCATTGGTCGTTGCCGCCCATCTGCAGCGTGCAGCCAAAGGTGCGGTACAGGTGCAGGTAATCGTAGGCCTGGAGCAGCATGTAGTTGAACTCGAGAAAGTTCAGACCTCCCTCGCCGTCGTAGCGCACGCGGTACGACTCGGCCGCCAGCATGCGGTTGACCGAAAAGTGCACGCCGATCGTGCGCAGGAAGCCGACGTAGTTGAGCGCTCGCAGCCAGTCGGCGTTGTTGAACAGCAGCCCGTGGCCCTCGGACAGGTCGAGCAAGCCCGCGAGCTGCGCCTTGAGCGACTCGGCATTGGCGTCGACCTTGTCCAGGGGCAGCAGCTTGCGCATCTCGGTCTTGCCGCTGGGGTCGCCCACCATGCCTGTACCACCGCCGACGATCGCAATGATGCGGTGGCCGTGGCGCTGCATGTGGGCCAGGGCCATGATCGGCACCAGGCTGCCGACGTGGAAGCTCGGCCCGCTCGGGTCAAAGCCGACGTAGCAGGTGACGGGCGACTCCAGCGCAGCGCGCAGGCCGACCGCGTCAGACACCTGCTCGATAAAGCCGCGCTCCGACAGGACGTCGAACACATTCTCTTCCATCTGTCTCTCCTCTCCGTCCCACAAAAAAGCAGCCCCGGTCTCGATCACCGGGGCTGTCATGACTCTGCACTGGGCCGGCCAGTGCCCTCTCAAGCCATGGCCGGCTGCCCCGGGGTCCTCGCGTAGCAATAGAACCGCTCGCCGCGGTACGGCGGCCGGCCCCAGGACTTGACTGCGCCCGAAAAGGCAAAAGCTCGAATGGCCATGGACATCTCGTCTCTCACGCCTGCGAGTATACCATACATGCCGCGGCCGCGTCAAGTCCGCTCTTGAGGCGTTGAGCGGCTGCGAGCCCACGCCCACGCGATCATCTCCGGGTCGCGCGCCGCCGGCGTGCAGAGGCGGGCCGGGTTCGGCCGGACGCCGATGCGCCCCAGGTCGAGCCGGTCGGCGTCCCAGCAGGTCTGGACCGTTACGCCGGCTTCTACCAACCCGTCGGCGTGGTAGGTGCAGGCATAAGCCAGGCACTCCAGGTCCTCTCCGGGGAGGTCCAGGAGGCGGCCGTTCAGGCTCCGGACCAGCTTCGCTGCCCGCCGGCCGTGATCCCGGTCCCAGCCGTCCTCCAGCCGGCAGGAGTCGTGCAGATAGGCGAAAAGCGCCACGATGCGGGTGTCGGCCCCGGTCCGCTCGGCCAGGCGAAGGCCGTTGTCGTGCACCCGGTGCCAATGGGCTTCCCCGTGGATGCCGCCCAGGGGCAGCGCAAAGCTATGGCGGACGTGCTCTAGTACAGGAGAAAGCATATACCTTTGACAGAACACAGGGCGTGTTGTATGATGCCCTCAGGCAGCCGGCTTGCTCTTCCCGAAAGGGCGCATAGGCCATTATACGGGAAGGCCCCACAACTGCAAGGAGGTTGGATCATGGAGCTACCAGTCGATTTCGATGTGCCCGAGGGCGAGCAGACCGTGAGGGAGCGCATCGGCCGCCACTTTGAACAGGCAGGCTACTCCCCGGCTTCCACCGGCCTACTCGAGTTCAAGCGCGGCTCGGCATTGGGCTCGATGACTTCCTTCTCGCCCCGAAAGTGGCAGTCGAAAGTACGGGTCCGGGTTACGCCCATCGACGAGACCGCCACGTCCGTGGCCGCCGTCTTCTCCGTCAATACCACGGGCCAGTGGGTGACCGACAAGGAGCGCGCGGCATGGCAGGCCGAGGTGGATGCCTTCCGCGCGTCGGTGTCCTCCGGGGAGGTGTCTACGGAGTCCGTGCAGAAGGCCTCCGCCGCCGTCAAGGGCAACACGGCACGCGCGATCCTGGTCTTCCTCGGGGTCAGCCTGGTGGTGGGCCTCATCGTCGGACTCGGAGGGGCCATTCTCACCGGCAAGAGCTACTTCACCAGCGTAGGCACCGTTGTTGGCCTGCTGGCCGGCTATGCGGTGATCCAGCGCTACTTTGGAGTGAACAGGCAGTAGGGACGGGCACCCGTCCCCACTGCCCCAGGACATGGTTAGCCCTGCGCCAGCTTGGCGTCTTCCTCTTTCGCGACCCGGTGGCCCTCCCTCACGTCGACGGAGAGCAGAAGCACGATGCCGATGATGAAGAAGGCGATCAGGCTGAGCACGGCCGGCCGGCTGCTGTTAAAGATCAGCCCCGCCGCCGCAAACAGCAGCGGCCCCAGCAGCGACGAGAACTTTTCCATGATGGCAAAGAGGCCAAAGAACTCGCCGCTCTTGGCGGCCGGCGACAGGTGCGCGTAGAGGCTGCGGCTCAGCGCCTGGCTGCCGCCCTGCACAACCGCCACCATCCATGCCAGGAACCAGAACTCGACCACCGAGTCCAGGAAAAAGCCCCACACCGCAATGGCGGCGTAGACGACCAGCGACAGGATGATGCTCGACCGCGTGTCCAGCCGGGCCGCCAGCTTGCCGAAGAGCGGCCTGCCCAGCAGCCACGCCAGCGCAAAGCCGATGGCCTCCACGGCAACCACGAGCGCCAGTACCACGCCCAGGTTGCTCTTGCGGATCGGCGGCAGGACGCTGGCCTGGGCGAGCGCCATGACGGTGCCCTGGCTCTTGGCGTCTTTCCGGCCGGTGTTGACCAGGCTCAGGGTGTGGATTCCAGGCGCATCTGCCTGGAGCTTGGTGCGCACGCCGTAGCGCGCCGTCTCGTTGTAGCCGTTGATGGTCAGCGGGCCGCCCGTCTCGTCGTCGACCAAGGGCTTGCCGTCAATCTCTACCGCCCAGATGCCCCGGTCTGGCCCGGTGCTGTACAGCAGCTCGACCTTTTGGCCGTTGAAGGACAGCTCCGCCCGTGCATCCGGCTCTGCCGTCGTGGCATAGAGGACGTCCTCTTTCTCTTTCACCACTTTGGCCGGAATGGTCTCGCTCGTCCATGTGCCGCTGTACGCCAGCGCGTCATCGTCCGCTGCGAAGATGCCTTCGCCCACCGCTGTGGCCGTGGCTTCGTAGGCCGGCAGGGGGGCGCCGGAGAGGGTGCCGGGCAGCAGGTAGCGGCCGCCGATCCCGACCAGCGGCAGGGCGACCAGGCTGAAGAGGATAAAGGCCAGATAGACCGGCCGCCGGCGGGCCGTTTTCCCGGCTGGGTCCTCGCCCTCCCGCACCGGCAGGCTGCCAAAGATCAGCGCATACGGGCCGGCCACCAGCTGCACGAGCAGCAGGGCCAGGATCAGCTCCACAGACCCAAATCCCAGCTCCGCCCCGTAGATGGCCGCCACGCCGATGATCGTCCCGATGCCGTCGTTGTAGATGAGGAAGGCGACCAGGTACTTGAACAGCTCCTTGTAGCGCCGGATGTCGCGCAGCGTCTGTGCGATGCGCCGGAAGCTCGCCGTCAGGACGCTCTCCCCCCGTTTGAGGGTTTCAGTCGCCGTCGGAGGCTCCGGCACGCGCCGGAAGAGGGGGATAGAGAAGATGGCCCACCAAATCGCCACGCTCAGGAACGACAGCCGCGATCCCCAGTTGTTGCCCAGGGTAAAGATCATCACCACGTTGATTGCCAGCAGGATGCCGCCGCCCAGGTAGCCCAACGCATAGCCGCGCGCCGACACGCGGTCCCGGTCGTCTTCCCTCGCGACGTGCGGCAGCAGCGCGTCGTAGAAGGTGATCGAGCCGTTGAATCCCACTCGGCCCAGGATCGCGAGGATGGAGGCCAAGAGCCAGTCGCCCGTGCTGACCAGCACCAGCAGCGCGGTCCCCAGGATGCCGAGGCCGGCGAAGGCAGCCAGGAACTTCTTCTTTCCCCGCATCACGTCGGACACGGTGCCCAGGATCGGCGAAAGGATGGCGACGATCAGGAGGGAAATCGTCAGCCCCAGGCTCCAATAGGCCGTCGCCCGCGCCTCGCTGGGGAGGGTGGCGCCCGCCACCCCGCTGTAATAGACGGGCAGCACGGCTGCCAGCACGGTGGTGGCAAAGGCCGAGTTGGCCCAGTCGTACCAGCACCAAGCGTTGACTACGCGGTTGTAGCTCTTTTGCTCACTACTCGCCATGGAGGCCTCCTTGTTTCTGCGTTGATCTGCCGCCGCCTGCAGCAAGTCCCCTGAGGGCGTCGCCCCCGGTGCGCTGCTTGTGGCGAGCGATATCCCTTCAGATGCCCAGCGAGAGCTGCGGACCGTCCGCCTCGCCCGGCGTCTCTCCTGAGCGCAGCTCGTGCTGCTCCCCGAGGTCCAGGCCTTCCCATCCAAACCGCTTCAGGTCGACGCTCCCGTCGGGGCGGAACACGACCCCCTCCGCTTCGAGCATCGCCTGCTGCACGGTGGCGCCCTGGCTTCCGGGCGGAAAGCTGACCCGGCCCTGGGCGTTGATCACCCGCTGCCAGGGAACGTCCCGGTTGTCGGGCAGGTCGCGCAGCGCCCAGCCCACCTCCCGTGCGCCGCGCGGGCGCCCCAGGATGCGGGCTATCTGGCCGTAGGTCGCCACCTTGCCCTCCGGGATGCGCTGCACCACCACGTACACTTGCTCGGGAAAGGGAAGAGTCGTCATGCGTTCCTCCTTACTGGCACGGGGGCCGGCGCAGGCGGGCCACCTCCGCCTCCAACGCCGCCTCGTCGAGCCTGAGGCGCTCCGTGCCGGCGCGCCACTTGGCCTCGATCTGGCCGTCGGCCATCCAGCGCTTGCCCAGGGTCAGGCGCAGCGGGAGCCCGATCAGGTCCGCGTCGTTGAACTTGACCCCGGCGCTGGCATCCCGGTCGTCCAGGAGCACGGCCAGCCCCTGGGCCGACAGCCTGCCGTAGAGCGCTTCTGCCTGTGCTGCCACCGCCTCCTCGCGCAGGTCGAGGGCCACCAGGTGGATGTCATACGGCGCGCACGGCACCGGCCAGCGGATGCCAAACTCGTCGTGGTGTCCCTCCACCACGGCAGCCAGCAGGCGCACCAGGTCGAGCCGGCCGCAGGCCATCCACAGCGGTTGGCTCTGCCCTGCCTCGTCCTGGTACTCCGCCCCGGCCTGCGCCGCCGGGCAGGCCCGGCCCAGCTCGAACCCCTGCTCGATCTCGAAGGGCGTGCCGCACCCAGGGCAGGGGTCCCCCGCCTCAACCAGGGCCAGGTCCACCCACTCGCCGGGCGCAAAGTCGCGCGGCACGTTGACATTCCGGATGTGGAAGCCGGCCCGGTTGGCGCCGCTCACATAGTTCCTTCCTGTGCGCACCGACAGGTCGGCCACCACCCGCACCCGCCCCGGGTCCAGGCCGATCGGCGACGCGTACCCTCCGACTGCTCCAATGGCCGACAGCTCCTCCTCCAGGCTGGGGTAGTACTTGTCCGTCCCCAGCAGGCGTGCCAGCTTGGCCTCGTCGACCTGCCGGTCGCCGCGGATGACGACGCAGGCAACCCGGCCCTGCACCGAGCAAAAGACCATCTTGAGCGTCCGCGTTGGCGGGATGTCCAGGAAGGCGGCCAGAGAGGCGATCGTGTCGCAGCCGGGCGTAGCCACCCATTCGGTAGGGAGCTCCTCCTCGCCGGGCAGCGGCAGCCATGCGGGCGCGGCCCACGAGCGCTCTGCCGCCCGTCCGCACGAAGGGCAGCGGGCGACGGAGCTGTCGCCGGCGGGGTGAGGCAAGTAGGCCGCGACCGAGCCCGGGCCGGCCTCGGCCCAAAGCGGCGACAGGTCGCAGGCCTCGAACACGGCCCGCAGGGTTGCCTCGACCTGGGCCCGGCACCCTGCTTCGGGCGCACGGCCCAGGGCTGCCACCTCGGCCATGCTGCGCTCGGGCATGGAAAAGAGCCCGGCGCGGGCGGCCGGCTCGGGCTGTACCCGGGAGACCATCCGGAGGAGAAGCAGCGGCAGCTGCCGGTAGGAGTCGACCTCGCGGCCCACGGCCTCCGCCACTGCGGCATCCGCGAGACAGAGCGCAGCGGGGGCACCGACCTCCTGGGCACCCAGAGGGGCGAGTTCGCGGCCCACGAGCGACTCCACCTGCCGCAGCGCCCGCCGGCCGAGGGGCAGCCAGGCGAAGGAGCCTCCCTCCAGGGCACGCACGAAGCCGCCGCGCACCAAGAGCTGGTGGCTGATCAGGTGGGCATCGGCCGGCGGTTGGCGAAAGGTCCGGCCGAGCAGCCTGGACAGGCGCATGCACTTACCCCCACGCAGGATCCCACGGCAAGCCCGGGACCCGGCTCGGCCCCAAGCCGGCGCAGTATAGCATGGGCGATCGCGCTTGTCAAACCCCTTCTGAGCACCTTTGCCGCCCGCCGGGCGTGCTCGTCGTGCCGCCCGAGGTCCGTCGCCGCGGTGCAGCTGCTCTTGAGCGCCGTGGGCGCTGTGAGGCTCCATGCCCCCTTGACAGCCTCCCCTGCCGGTGCTATAGTGCGCCTCAACCTGCCTGGCAGAAGGAGGAACCCGACCGGCCATGCGCGATGCCCTGTCCATCACCTGGCGCAGCTTCAGAGACCTCTGGGACGAGCTCGCCTTCCTGATAGCGCTCAACGTCCTGTGGACCCTGGACCTGCTGCTTGTGGCCGTGCCCCTTTTTGGGCTGCGGAATGCCGGCCCGGGCTGGGTGCTTGGCCTGTCGCTCCTCATCCTTCTCCCGCTGCCGGTGCTCTCGGCGGGGCTCTGCTTCGTCGCCAACCAGGGTACGCGCGGGGTTGCCGTGGGTTGGGGGACCTTTGCCGCCGGCGTGCGGCGCTACTGGGCCAAGGGCCTGGTGGTGGCCCTGACCAACGCCGTCGTCCTCTTCCTGATCGCGGTCAACATCCGCTTCTACCTGGTGGTCATAGAAAGCCAGTGGGGAGTCTTTGCCGTGACGGCATGGGCCGTGGTTGCCCTCTACTGGCTCCTGGCGCAGCTCTTCTGGTTTCCCATGCTCCTGGAGATGAAGGAAGAAAAGCTCTTCCTCGCCCTGCGCCATGCACTGGGGTTGGTGATCGTGACGCCGGGCTTTTCGATCGTGTTGGGCCTCGTCGTCGTCCTGCTCATCGCGGTGTGCGTGGTCCTCACCGTGCCGGCGGTGCTCTTCCTGGCGGTGCTGTTGATGCTCATCGCCAACCACGCCACCCGCAGCCGGATCGCCCACGCCCGCCGGCAGCCGTACGAACCAGGCGGGTCGCCGAGCTGAGCCAGCCGCGACCGGTGTCGCGCCCCTTCGGAGCCCTCTTTCCCGATCGCCGGAGGTCCCCGACGGAGGCGAACCGGGCCGGGTAAGGGGGCTACGCCCCCCAAAGGTCCGTGACCAGGTCAGCGCAGCCTAGGGCGGGGCCGCTGCGTTGGCCGGCTGCAGCTGCGCGGCGCCCCACTTGACCACCCGCGTAGCGCTTCTCCGGCTCAGTGGAACGCCGACCGGCTTCTTGGTGACTGGATCCGTGCCGGTCTGGCGCATCACCTGCACCGACCAGGTAAAGACCCCGTCATCCGTGAGGAACTGGAGGTACTCGTGCTCGCTCAGTGTCCAGGAGAGGGCTTTTGTCCAGGGCGTCTCATCTGTCCAGGTCGCCCCGTGGTGTTTGTAGGTCACGGTAGGCACGTAGTAGGCATTGGACGGCAGCGTCCCCACGGCCTGCCAGGCGAGGGTCACCACCTCCCAGCGGTCAAAGAGCTGCCCGTCGAGCGGAGACACGAGCCTGGGCGGCGGCAGCAGGGTGGGCGTGGGTGACGGCCTTCTGGCCCTGGTTGGCTCAGGTGTCGCGGTCACTGTGGGGCTGGGGGAGGGCGGGGCCGAGGTGGGCGACGCCGGCAGGGGCGTCGCCGTCGTGGTTGGACGGTCCCGCGTTGTTGTGGGCAGGGCCAAGGGCGTGGGCGTCCCGGTGCCGGTAGCAGTCGGGGTTGGCGGGAGTTTTGTGGCGGTGGGCGCCTCGGCCGCGGGCAAGTCTGGCGGTGCCGTCGTGTAGGTCGCGGCTGCCGGGGTCTGCGGGATGGCTTCCGGGGCATCGGTCGGGCTTGCGCTGACCACGGCGAGAGCCATGCCCGGAGGGAAGCGGCCGGCCGCCCCGACGCGGGGCCAGACGAACAGGTAGCACACCAGGAGGGCCGCCAGCAGCCCAACCAGCGCGAGGGCCGAGACGCCGAGCGCGCGCCACGCCCTTCCCCGCCGCCTGGCGGGGCGGCCGGCCCTCTTGTCCGCCTTCGGGGAGAGGGAGTCCAGGTAGCGAGGGCACCTGGCCCAGGCAGGGGTCAGGCAGAACGCCTCCTGGTGATGCCTCTCCACGCGCGACGGCGACTCGCCGGCATGGCAGGCATTTCCTCCGCCGGGCAGGAGATAGTGGACTGTGGAGTCCTCCCACGACCCAACATGCGGACAGAACGGTCGCGTCTGGTGGGCGGCAGCTGGGTCCGAGTCCATTCCCGCGGTCACTCCTGTCGGCTCTCGTGCATGATAGCGTGCGTCGGCAGAAGTGTCAAGTCCCCCCTACTCCTCCCGGCGGTCCGGACGATTGTCCGGGTGCCTGTCCTAGATCATTTCGGTCGCACGACGTTGAAGTCCACCAGCAGCCGGAACCCCTGCCAGTCGTCCTCCGACGCAAAGAACTCGCGCGGCAGGATGGTCGCCATGCTGTTGGACCCCAGCAGGACCACCAGGTCGTCGCGCACACGGGCCCGCAGAAACGAGTCCCACTTTTCGGTCTCGCTGGCGGCCGAGGCATTCGAGAGGATCCCCTCGCCCGACACGACTCCGCGCAGGCTCGGCACGGAGCCGAGCTGGCGCCAGGGCCGGCGCGCCTCGCGCCACGCGCGGACGTAGGGCGTCAGGGCCCAGTAGGCCAGCACGGCAATCGTGATTGCCAGGCGCACGATCCTGGATACCTGGTCCTCCCCTCGCACCAGGGTGAACACGATCAGGGCCAAGCCGGCCAGGGCAATGGCCAAGGCCAGCAGGCGCGTAACGAGCGCCCATCCTGTGGGGTGCATGGCCAGGCGGATGCCGCGCGACCACTGCTGCCGGGTGTAGGTGCCGCCGAACGAGATCATGGTCTCTCCGCCTGGCTAGAGGTAGAGCTCGCGCACGAAGGCGCGCTTGGGCTTGAGGGGATCGATCATCACGGTGACATCTCGCCCGGGCACCATGGACCGGCTGGCGCGGTTGGCCTGGACGGCGTTGCTGCCCTGGAGCTTTTTTCCCTGGTATGTGTAGACATACTCCACCCGTCCGCGGCCGCGGAAGAATCCGGCGCCGGTGATGGCACCCGGAACCTCGGTGCCGCCGCCGACGACCGAGCGGATCAGCCACACCCGCCAGGCGATCACGACGAGACCGGCGGCCGTGACGGCCGGCGCGAAGCGCAGGAAGAAGGCGGCCGCCCCCGGATCGAAGAAGCGGGCGCCCAGGGCCATGGCCCAGGCGACCAGGGGAAAGAGGGCGCTGAGGGACGCCAGATAGTCGGTGCCGATGATGCGCAGCGGCGAAGGGGCTTGTCTCATCTCCATCTCCCGGACAGAATTGGAGGGCTGTAGGCCGCCGGCCCAGGTCTCTCACAACCACCCTCCGTCCGAGATTCTAGCACAACCCGCCCGATCTGTCCACGCGCTGCGCGATCCCTCCCGGTGCCCTCCCTCTCGTGGCTGTGGTCCTGCCGAGCGCAGGGTTGCCGAGCTCTCTTGTTCCGGCGTCATCTCTTGTTCCGGCGTGGTCTCCTATTAGCGATACTTGATGCGGATCACCCGATGGGGTAGACTGCAATGCACGTGGTAGGCGTTGCTTGCAGGCCTAACCCCATCGGGGACCCGCTTGGGGAAAGAGGACCGTCGGTCTCCA